>OJGO01000005.1_pt1 | contig 228354 bp, 210 predicted proteins | sample 1594871 | NCBI WGS metagenome assembly OJGO01 (sample SAMN05416798, study PRJEB24817) | seawater metagenome | isolation source: Sea water | place: Canada:Atlantic | collected 2013-07 | reverse complement strand
ATCTACACACTGCATATCGTCGGCAGCGTCAGATGTGTATAAGAGACAGGGCCTTATTTACTTAACTTCCTTAGCGTTGGAAGCGCCTTTCACCGTTTGGTGTGTCTCCTAAATCTGGAGCCGAAGTTTACCGACACGCAGAATTAAGTCAAACATTTTTTATAAAGAATTATACTGCTTGCTGGTATTTTAAGCTGTTCGTACAAAAAGCGTCACAAACGTATAATAATCCAACGCTAAAAAGCGCTTTTTTTAAAATTGCCCGCAAATTTTTGGCATAAAAAAAGCTGGGATAACCAGCTTTTTTTATGCAGAAAAATAAATTTAATTATCTTCATCTGACGATGATTGATCATGTCCAGTCAGCTGACCGTTTTTTTCAGCTTGAATTCGCATGTAAATCTCTTCTCTGTGCACAGATACTTCTTTAGGTGCGTTAACACCAATTCTTACCTGATTACCTTTTACCCCTAATACCGTTACTGTGACTTCGTCACCGACCATTAGAGTTTCACCAACACGACGGGTCAAAATTAGCATTCTTTAGCTCCTTATCCGTTTACAAAAAATAATCCCTAATTTAAAACTAGCGTATCCCTTTGAAATAACCAAAGAATTACACACTCGACGCTTCCCTATTTTTGTTGTCACCGCAAAAATTCGTCGATATAACGTTTATAACCTTTCTTGCAACCACTCGTTTACTGAGGCAATTGCACTGTCTAAGTTTTCAGGTTGAGAGCCACCGGCTTGGGCCATATCAGGTCGTCCGCCGCCTTTTCCACCTACTTGCTGAGCAACATAATTGACTAACTCACCGGCTTTCACCTTTTGGGTTAAATCTTTTGTGACACCTGCAATTAAACTAACCTTCTCGCCAGTAGCCACACCCAATAGAATGACGCCACTGCCAATTTGATTCTTTAGATCATCTATCATGGTGCGTAATGCCCCACTTTCAATGCCTTGTACGTGATAAGACAGCACTTTTACCCCATTAATTTCATTTATCTGGGATAAAAGGTCACTTCCAGCACTATTTGCAATCTCTTGCTTGAGCTTAGTAACTTCTTTTTCGAGGGTTTTAGTTTGCTCGATAAGTTGAAGTACACGCTCTCCTACCGTGGTCACGTCGGTTTTTAAGACCGCACTGATAGAAGTTAGTTCGAAAGCTTGTTGTTGTACATATTGTAGTGCAGTAATTCCTGTGACGGCTTCTATACGTCTAACACCTGAAGCGATGCCACTTTCAGAGATAATTTTAAATAGACCAATATCACCGGTGCGCGCAACGTGCGTACCGCCACAAAGCTCCATTGAGAAGTCGCCCATCGAGACAACGCGAACATCATCGTCGTACTTTTCACCAAAAAGCGCCATTGCGCCAGCCTCTTTCGCATGCTCTAAGCCCATGAGTTTCGTCTGCAAAGCATGGTTAGCGAGAATTTGTTCATTCACCATGGTTTCAACCGCGAGCACTTGCTCTTTCGTCATGGCCTCATAATGAGAGAAATCGAAGCGTAATCGCTCTGGCTGAACCAATGAGCCTTTTTGGTTTACATGCTCACCAAGCACAGATTTGAGGGCTGCGTGCATTAAATGTGTCGCACTGTGGTTAAGCTTGATGGCGTGGCGCCGTGCACCATTAACATTCGCTTGTACACTGTCACCCACCTTCAATTCACTTAACGCAGCGCCCTTGTGCGCAATGGCTTTACCTAACTTCACGGTATCTTGCACCTCGAAACCGCCACTATCCTTCACTAGTGTGCCTGTATCGCCTGCTTGGCCACCCGCTTCAGCATAAAACGGGCTTTCGTCGAGAATAATCGTTCCTTCCGTTCCAGCTGCTATTTCAGCGACCGATTGCCCTTGAACAAAAATCTCTTTTATTTGTGCCGTGTTTTGTTCGAGTTCATACCCGACAAAAACGGACTCCAAATCACTGCGTAACTGTTCGTTGTAATCTAAGTCAAAGTTACTGGCTTTCTGAGCACGTTTACGCTGCTCAGCCATGGCTTGCTCGAAGCCTTCTTCATCAATACTCAGTCCTTTTTCTCGGGCTACGTCGTTAGTTAAGTCCGCTGGAAAGCCATACGTGTCGTATAACTTAAAGACCAGTTCACCTGGAACTACTTTACCCTCAAGGTCGCTTAACGCATCGTTTAAGATCAGCATTCCACGCTCTAATGTGCGCGAAAATTGTTCTTCTTCCACCCTTAAAACTTTCTCAATAACCGCACGTTGCTCGTTCAGTTCTGGATAAGCGTCGCCCATTTCAGTTGCCAATGCGGCGACTAACTTGTAGAAGAACACGCCCTTGGCTCCTAACTTATTACCGTGACGCACTGCACGACGAATAATACGACGCAATACGTAACCTCTGCCTTCATTCGAGGGCATAACACCGTCTGAAATAAGGAAGCTACAAGAGCGAATATGGTCAGCTACCACGCGTAAAGATTTGTCTTCCAGGCTAGAGGTACCGACAATTTCTGCGGTGGCTTTTATCAAATTTTGGAAAATATCAATTTCATAGTTACTATGCACATTCTGCAAGATGGCCGATATGCGCTCTAATCCCATGCCTGTATCAATAGAAGGCTTAGGTAAAGGCAACATGTCGCCGTTGGCTTGGCGATTAAACTGCATGAATACCAAGTTCCAAATCTCGATGAAGCGGTCACCATCTTCTTCAGGTGTCCCAGGCGGGCCGCCCCAAATGTGCTCACCGTGGTCATAAAAAATTTCAGAGCATGGGCCACAAGGTCCGGTGTCACCCATTGACCAGAAATTATCTGAGGTTGCAATGCGAATAATTTTTTCTTTTGGCACACCAATTTCGTTATGCCAAATATCAAATGCTTCGTCATCTTCTGAATAGATCGTTACCAATAGCTTTTCTTTCGGTAATTTCAATTCTTGGGTTAAGAATGTCCAAGCATAAGCAATCGCTTGCTGCTTAAAATAGTCACCAAAACTAAAGTTACCCAACATTTCAAAAAAGGTGTGATGACGCGCTGTGTAGCCCACGTTTTCTAAATCGTTGTGTTTACCGCCCGCCCTAACACAGCGCTGAGATGAAGTGGCGCGAGTATATTTACGCTGCTCAGTCCCTAGGAATACATCTTTGAATTGGTTCATGCCGGCGTTGGTGAAAAGCAACGTTGGATCGTCGCTAGGAACCAGAGACGAACTGGAAACTTTTTGATGCCCTTTATCCGCAAAAAAGTTTAAAAAGGCTTGCCGAATTTGCGCTGTGCTCTTACTCATTAATGATCCTGAAACAACATTTATAGATTTGAGGGTAAAAACGGCCTCAAACGGCCATTTTTAACTATTTATTAATCGGCAAAGATAGCATGATTCTTGCCGACTTGTTAAGCACTTCACCGCACTTAGCGCACGCTTTTCAACGCGCGAATTTGCTCATGACTAAAGCCTCTGTATAACAAAAAGCGATTGCGTTTTTGTTGTTCTTGCCAATCTTTTGCCGGCTTACTGCCAAACTTTTTATGGGCAACATCCGATGCCAGTGCGTCCCAATCGATATCCTGCTCTGTAATAGCTAACTCAATCAAGTCTGGTGCGATGGCATGTTGGCTTAGCTCATTGCGGATCAATTGCTCACCTTTGCCTTTTGCTACCCGACTGCGTACGATCATTTCAGCGTAACGCAAATCACTTTGTATATCGGCCTTGCTGAATTGGGCAATGCGTTGTTCACACAATGATTTCTCATAACCTTTGGCGGTCAACTTTTTCAGTAATTCATGACAGCTATGTTCACGCATGGATAAATATTTGGTAATACTATATTTTATGTTCTTACTGTCGTTATCTGTCATATCAGGTAATATATTCTCCCATTGAAGGGTTCCTGTAGAGTGTTATGCGCCAAATATTTAATTTTAAATTTCTAAGCGGCATAGAGCAAATAGACAGTAAATGTTGGAATGACATCGCCACTAATAGCGATCCTTTTCATCAATATGCCTTCATCGAGGCACTTGAACGCTCAAAATCAGTAGAGTCTAAAACCGGCTGGCATCCGCAACATCTTACAATCTATCAAAATGAAGACTTGATAGGCATTCTACCTTTGTACACAAAGAACCACAGTTATGGAGAATACGTATTCGATTTCGCTTGGGCCAATACCTACAGAGAATACGGCTTAAACTACTACCCCAAACTCATTTCAGCTATCCCTTTTACCCCAGTAACTGGCTCGCGATTAATGCTCAAGGCAGGGATTAACGAAAGCGAATTAATGCCTCAGCTATGTAAAGCAATTCAAAAATATGTGCTACAAAATAGGCTTTCTTCTATCCATTGGCTGTTTGTTCCAGAATCTATAAGTTATTCACTCAATGAACAACAACATATGACGCGTCGCGCTGTTCAGTTTCAATGGTTTAACCGCAACTACCAAAGCTACGACGATTTTTGTGCTGTGCTTACCTCAAGACGAAGAAAGTCTATCCGTAACGAAAGGCGCAAAGTAAAAGAGCAGAATGTTGAAGTTGAGCGCGTATACAGCGGGAGCATCACGTTGGAGCACATCGACTTTTTCTATCAATGCTATCAACAGACATACTTAAAACGCAGTGGACATCAAGGCTATCTTAATCGAGAGTTTTTTACGCGCCTGTATCACTCGATGCCTGACAATATCATGTTAGTGATTGCATCGCGCAACGATGAGTTTATCGCCAGTGCCCTGTATTTATACGATGATAAACAACTTTATGGACGATATTGGGGAGCAATGGAAGACGTAAATAATCTGCATTACGAGTGTTGCTATTATCAAGGGATAGAGTTTTGTATTGAACAAAATATCAGTACTTTTAACCCAGGAACGCAGGGAGAGCATAAAATATTACGAGGCTTCGAGCCGATATTTTGTTACTCAAACCATTGGTTGGCAGAACCTGCATTTCACGATGGTGTAAAACGCTTTCTTAAGCAGGAAGACGCCGGAATAGTATCCTACAAAAAAAATGCCACAGAACTGTTGCCATTTAAATCAATCGAAGAGCATGATAGTTAGCAACACACCCAAGGATTAGAGGGGCGTGATTGTTCTCATGCCTAGTCTAGGGTTTATGCCAAACCAACATAAAATTATTGGCAGGCATAGCGTGTTGCTCCACAAGCTGGAGCTCACCAGCCCAAAGCGTTAGCTCTGCAATATCTCTTATGCCGCCGCAGCCTTCATTCAACAAATGTTGATTAAAATCATGATTACTTTGACTGGTAAATTCCCCGTCGATAGTGAAAGGCCCGTACTGACAAAACACACCGCCAGAAGGTAGCCCTTGCGCCACCACTTGCATCATTTCTCGCGCTTCGCTGGGTTGCATGATATGCGTCGTGTTTGCTGTATAAACGCAATCTACCCCTGTTACAGGCCAATTATCAGAACCAATTTTGAATGCCAAGGGCTGACGTAAATTTGCTGCGGGTGAGTCAGCCAGCCACGCCTTAATACTTGGATGATTCACTGTTAAATCGCTGGTTTGCCAGGTTAAATGCGTTAACTCTGGGGCGAAATACACCGCATGCTGCCCTGTACCAGAACCAATTTCGAGTAAATTTTTTCGACCGACTAACGCTTCTTTAAGCACGGTTAAAATCGGTATACGGTTGTTTTCGCACGATGGGCTAAAACGCTTTTCACTCATGACTGACACTCAACTTTTACTCGTTTGGTTAAACTGGAATGTGATGTTTATAGGCTAAGGCACACCTAGAACATTTGCTCTAGGCGTTTAAATTTGGCCCCAACCATTTTTCAGCTTCTAATTCAGACCAATTTTTGCGTGTGGCGTAATCAAGTAATTGATCCCTTTGGATTTGAGCAACAGCGAAGTAACGTGCATCAGGATGAGAGAAGTACCAACCTGAAACGGCCGCCCCGGGCCACATTGCGTAACTTTCCGTCAGCTTCATTCCGGTGTGCTTTTCAGCCTCAAGCAAATCCCAAATCGCCTGCTTTTCTGTATGTTCAGGGCAAGCTGCATAACCTGGTGCTGGGCGAATACCTTGGTACTTTTCGCGGATAAGCTCTTCGTTGCTCAACAACTCATCTGAAGCGAATCCCCAAATATCTTTACGGACTTTTTCATGTAGATACTCGGCAAACGCTTCGGCTAAACGATCTGCCAAGGCTTTGACCATAATGCCATTGTAATCATCGCCGTTATCAATGTAACTCTGTGCTAATTCATCCTCGCCGATCCCAGCGGTAACAGCAAAAGCGCCAATATAATCAGCTTTATGTGACGATTTAGGTGCAACAAAGTCACTTAAACAATTGTTAAAACCTTTGGCCTTTAGTGTTTGCTGACGCAGGTGGTGACAAACCTCTTGTACTTCTTGGCGCTGTTCATCAGCGTAAACTTCAATATCATCACCGACGCTATTAGCTGGGAATATTCCCATGACGCCTTTGGCTTGCAGTTTTTTACTGCTACATAAATCATCTAGCATGGCGATCGCATCATCAAAGACCGACTGCGCCTCTTTGCCCACCACTTCATCTTGTAAAATTCGTGGATACTTGCCCGCCAATGACCATGTTAAGAAGAAAGGCGTCCAGTCTATGTATTCGCGCAGCTCAGCCAAATCAACGGATACCGTTTGAACACCGAGTTGCTTAGGTACAGGCGGAGTATACTGGCTCCAGTCAAAATCAAAGCCGTTAGCTCGTGCTTGTTCAAGCGTCACTGGGCGACTGCGCGGTTTTTTACGCGCGTGCTGCTCTCTCACCACTTCGTACTCTTTCGTTAACTGCTCGGCGTAAGCTGGACGATGTTCTTTTGAAATTAATTTCTGACAAACCCCGACCGCCCGGCTAGCGTTAGGAACGTAAACCACAGGTTGGTCATAATTCTGTTCAATTTTAACCGCTGTGTGTGCTTTAGATGTGGTTGCCCCGCCTATTAATAATGGTAAATCCAGACCTAGGCGCTGCATTTCTTTGGCGACATAAACCATTTCATCCAAAGAAGGTGTAATCAAACCAGACAGCCCGATCATATCGACGTTTTCGTCTTTGGCTACTTGCAAAATTTTAGCGCAGGGCACCATCACCCCTAAATCGATAATATCGAAGTTATTGCATTGCAAAACCACGCCCACAATATTTTTACCAATATCGTGTACATCGCCTTTCACTGTCGCTAACAGAATTTTGCCGTTTGAGCTGCCAACTTCTTTTGTCGCTTCGATAAAGGGGTTTAAATAGGCCACCGCTTTTTTCATAACCCGTGCCGATTTAACCACCTGGGGTAAAAACATTTTGCCTTCGCCAAACAAATCACCCACTACGTTCATGCCGTCCATTAACGGCCCTTCGATAACGTGTAATGGTTTATCAGCTTCTTGACGTGCCTGCTCTGTATCTTCATCGATATAATCAGTGATACCGCGCACAAGTGCATGTTCTAAGCGTTTATTTACCGGTAATTCTCGCCACTCTAAATTTTCTTTTACTTGCGCCTTACCATCACCTTGGTATTTAGGGGCAAGTTCTAATAGGCGATCCGTGGCATCTGGGTGACGGTTAAGGATCACATCTTCAACCGCCTCTTTTAGCTCACTTGGGATTTGGTCATACACCTCTAATTGCCCAGCATTCACTATGCCCATATCCATGCCGGCTTTTATCGCATGAAACAAAAATACAGAATGCATGGCTTCCCGTACTGGGTTATTACCACGAAACGAGAACGATACATTGGATAAGCCGCCAGAAATGTGTGCATGGGGCAAGTTTTGCCTAATACGGCGTGTGGCATTGATAAAGTCCACGGCATAGTTGTTGTGCTCTTCAATGCCTGTTGCCACAGCAAAAATGTTGGGATCAAAAATAATGTCTTCTGGTGGAAAACCAATTTTTTCGGTTAATAGTTGATAGCTACGCTGACAAATTTCAAATTTGCGGTCTTCGGTGTCTGCTTGTCCAACTTCGTCAAATGCCATGACCACTGTTGCCGCACCATAGCGTTTAAGGAGTTTGGCTTGATGCAAGAAATTTTCTTCACCTTCTTTTAAACTGATAGAGTTGACGATGGCTTTGCCTTGAACACACTTTAAGCCTGCTTCAATAACTGTCCATTTTGATGAATCGATCATAATAGGTACCCGAGAAATATCGGGCTCAGAAGCAATCAAATTTAAGAAGCGGGTCATAGCCGCTTCAGAGTCCAACATGGCTTCATCCATATTGATATCAATAATTTGTGCGCCGTTTTCTACTTGTTGGCGAGCAACATCGAGTGCTTTTTCAAAATCGCCTTCTAGGATTAGGCGCTTAAACATGGCTGAGCCGGTAACGTTAGTACGCTCGCCAACATTAATAAAAGATGCACTTGCTTGGGTCATAGGTTACTCAGTTTACTTAATTTTATTCACTTTCTAGGTTATTTAGCAGTACTAACTATCCACTCAATATCACTGCCTTGCGCCAATTTTTAATTTAATGCACAAATGGCTCTAGCCCTGATAGACGAAGCTTAATTTCATGTTGCGGTATAACGCGCGGGGCAACGCCCTCAACTGCTTGGGCAATCGCGGCAATATGCTCTGGCGTTGAGCCGCAACATCCCCCAACGATATTAACAAGGCCCGACTGCGCCCATTCACGAATATGCTCAGCCATTTCATCGCTCTCTAGATCATATTCGCCGAACTCATTTGGCAGACCCGCGTTTGGGTGTGCAGAGACTAAACACTCGGCAACGGTAGAGACTTCATCAACGTATTGGCGCAATAAATCTGGCCCTAAAGCGCAGTTTAAACCAAACGAAAACGGACTCGTATGGCGCATAGAATAATAAAACGCTTCAGCGGTTTGACCTGATAATGTGCGCCCTGATGCATCGGTAATTGTGCCTGAGATCATGATCGGCAAGGTTTTGCCTAGCGATTCAAAAACCGTATCAACAGCAAACAAAGCGGCTTTCGCATTCAGGGTATCAAAGATGGTTTCGACCATAATCAAATCAACGCCCCCTTCGATTAAACCATGGGTGGCTTCAACGTACGCTTCAACTAATTCATCAAAGGTCACATTGCGTTCACCCGGGTCATTCACATTAGGTGAAATAGAGGCCGTTCGACTTGTTGGCCCCAGCACGCCAGCAACAAAACGCGGTTTTTCAGGGGTCTGAGCGGTGAATTTATCAGCGGCTTTACGGGCTAGCTTTGCCGATTCAATGTTTATTTCTTTGGCCAATGACTGCATGTTGTAGTCAGCCATGGATATCGTTGTGGCATTAAAGGTGTTGGTTTCAATAATGTCTGCACCGGCAGCAAAGTACGCACAATGAATATTGTAAATTGCCTCTGGCTGGGTGAGAGTAAGCAAATCATTGTTACCCTTAACATCACTGTGCCAGTCAGCAAAACGTTCACCACGGTAGTCATTTTCTTGAAAGTCATGAGCTTGGATCATAGTGCCCATAGCGCCATCTAAAACGAGAATACGCGATTTCGCAGCGTCGATTAATGCTTGTTCTGAGGATACCCTTGACACATTTTTTCCTTTAAAACTGAAATTAAATTGCTCTAACCTTTGTTCGACAAAGATGCCAAATCGTAAGGCGTATTCTGATAAACGTAGTAGTTTAACCAATTGGTGAACAGCAAACTACCATGAGCGCGCCACGTTACCAAAGGATCCTGACTTGGATCGTTATCCGGATAGTAGTTTTCTGGCATATTTGGCGCTAGGCCTGCTTTTACATCACGCTTATATTCCTGATCCAATGAGTCAGGATCATATTCTGGATGACCAGTCACAAAGACTAATCGCTTGTCATCGGACGCCACTATATAAGCGCCAGTTTTATCCGAACTTGCTATTACGCTGAGCCCAGGCACTGATTCATAGTCAGCTATGCTTATTTCACCATAACGAGAATGAGGCGCATAAAAAACGGGGTCAAACCCGCGCATGAGTTCATTGTGTTCATCCTGAACTTGATGAGCAAATATACCACTGAGCTTTTCATCACGTAGACGGCGATTTTTACCATGAAAGTGATACAAAGCCGCATGCGCTGCCCAACACGAAAATAAGGTAGATTGCACATGGCGTTGAGCCCATTCAAGCACGACCTTCATTTTCTCCCAATACTTTACCTTGTCATAATCTAACAATGCCAAAGGCGCGCCAGTGACAATCAAGCCATCGTATTGCTTATCTGCCACATCATCAAAGTTATGATAAAAGGCTTTCATATGTGACTCAGGCGTATTTTTAGGCGCTTGATTATCAATGCGGATTAAATCCACATTGATTTGCAGTGGCGTATTCGATAACAAACGCAAGAACTGTACTTCGGTTTCCATCTTGTTTGGCATTAAATTCAAGATACCCACTTCCAGCGGACGAATATCCTGCATGGCAGCACGGTCGGTATCCATCACAAAAATATTCTCACTATTTAAAATGCTTTGTGCAGGCAATTCAGTAGGAATTCGAATGGGCATAGTGACTCCAAGATGTGTTGAGATACGCTAAATTTGGAGCAAAACGCGGTGAATGTCAACTTCTTTACGTCTAGACGTCTAAACGTGCACACCGCTTTAAGCAGTAAGCGCAACTGTGGAGTATGACTAAATTCACAAACTCGCCTCTGCCTTCGAACCAGCTCGGTGCCTATTGGCAACGATAAATAGTACTACGCAGCTAATAATCAATGAGAGCGCATACTGATAAATCGAACCAGCCTTGGGGCAAGGGTTGTAGGTTATGGGTTGTGGGTTGTGGGTTGTGGGTTGTGGGTTGTTGGTTGTTGGTTGTTGGTTGTTGGTTGTTGGTTGTGAAAATATATTAGAGGAATATGGAAAATGGTTACTGGGAGCTAGGAAGAAATAACCGGTTAGCGTTTAGTCATACAAATACCAAAGACGAGTCAGGTACCGCCAATATGAATCGGCAATATGAGCGGCACGAATGCCAACGCTAAATTCGTCAGTATTAGGATGATTGCTTGTGTAAATTATAGATAAGCTCTGCTTCTGCTTTGGGCATATCACACTCATGCATCAAGTCTTCAACCGAGTAACCACTGGCCACCAGTTTAGCCGCTTGTTGGTATAAACGACTCTGAGGATCTTGGCTGGCAAGTTGCTCCTGCTGACTCACAGTTTGTTTCACCGCGCTAACAAGGGCTTTAATTTTTTCGCCCATACCGATACTGCCCACACGAACTTCTTGCAGTTCTTGTTGGTTAGCCAGCAATTGTTCTTCAAGGGACATTAACTGTTTTTGCTGTTGCTCGTTCTGCTCTTTTAATAGCGCAATACGTTTTACTAAAACCGTAAATGCGCCAATAAACAGCAAAATGGCGACCACAAAAACCACGTAAATAAAATGACTTATTTCCACAATTGCGTCCAGATCAGTTAATCGCAAAACAATGAATTAAATATTGGTTAACTCTTCCCACTCTTCATCACTTAATAGTTTATTCAGATCCACCAGTATCAACAATTCTCCGTCTCGGTTACTTACGCCTTGAATAAACTTGGCGCTCTCTTCTGTACCGACGTTGGGGGCACTGTCAATCTCAGATGAGCGCAGATATACCACCTCAGCGACGCTATCAACCAGAATACCTACCACTTGTTCATCAGACTCAATAATCACGATACGAGTATTGTCGGTCAAATCTGTGGGCTCTAAACCGAAACGGGAGCGCGTATCGATAACGGTAACCACATTTCCACGCAGGTTAATGATCCCCAGCACGTACTCAGGGGCACCGGGAACCGGGGCTATCTCAGTGTGACGCAAAACCTCTTGTACCTGCATAACATTAATACCATAAGTTTCTTCACCTAACTTATAGGTTACCCACTGTAAGACTTCGTCGTTACGGTCAGAAGGGGCGTTGCTCAATGTTCTGTCATCACTCATTTTTGTCACTCCAGCATATTTTGCTAGTTGTCATTACTATTCATACCTTGCTGTAAAAGCCTAATGAGTTGCTTTACATTTACCAAGGCACACATTTTTTTCTTTACCATACCGCTAAGCCAGGTGCGTTTTCCGTCAAACTTTCGCCATTTTACATCATCTGGTTGCAAAGTAATGGTGTCAATAATACGTTCACACGCCAAGCCCCAACCGCTATCATCTAACATGATAAGATATTGATTTTTAGCTGAATCTGCCAGCTTTTCATTACATTTATCTGGCATTACCCACATGGCGGTGTCAACAACATTCATCTTTTCGTCACGGTGTAACATCACACCTTTAAACCAACTGGGCTTTCCAAAGATTGGAGTTACCTCTGTCAATTGATGGATGCCGCCTAATTCCGTTAATGGCAGTGCCAGTGATAGCCCCGCAACTTCAAAAATTAACGTCTGAAAAGGTTCGGTGTAAATACCTGTGTCTTGCGCTATATCGCTTTCGGGGGATTTGGTTACTCTCCCTACTTCGTGTTGTGTGTCGTTATCTTCTTCAACATCAGAATCGACACTTTGCTCTGGGGAAGTTAGGGATTGGGGCTGGGTATGGTCGACCAGCTCGACTGCCTCTTTAAGCTGTTCCACCTTAATACTGTCAGGGTCGATAATGCTCGGTTGCGCTGACAGCTTTTGTTGCTCTGCCTCAGTGATATGTAACACAGAGGCGGAATCCAGTAACTTACTGACTTGCTCTAACGGCTCACTACGGGCAACCTCTTCTGTCAACAATGACGACAGGTATTCTTCCATTACGTTTTTCTTACCGGAGGATCTATTACTCATTTTGCCGCCTCTAATAAACGTAAATGACGTAATAAGCTTGTATAAGCAACCACGCCCCTAGCCTTCGGCGCATGTACAGATGGCAAAGCATGGTGCGAACTGGCGTCTCGAAATTTAGTATCAATGGGGATCAAGCCTTGCCACACGCTATCACCGTGTGTTTCCCGTAACGTATAATAAGCTCCAATGGCTGCTTTCACGCGCTTATCGAACATAGTAGGCACTATGGTATAGCGAAATGCTTTACGCAAAGATTGTTGCATTATTTGTAAAGAATCGAGCATACGCTCCAAACCTTTGAGTGCTAAAAACTCTGTTTGAACAGGAATAATCACGCGAGTAGAAGCGGCCAGCGCATTAACCATGAGTACACCTAAAACAGGTGGGCAATCGATAACCGCGTATTCAAACTCATCTTCAATTAACGCCAGCGCCTTTTTAAGGGTTAGTCCCATACCGCTTTGGTTACCCAATTGTCGGTCTAGCGTCGCTAACGCCATGCTCGCAGGTAAAATAAAAAGTGAATCGAGCTTAGTTGGGCATAAACAATCTAAAACTGTATCTTTGTCCAAGGGTTTATCGTGTACGAAAATGTCGTATAAACTGCGTGAAAGCTCATCAGAATCAATACCAAAATAATAGCTTAAGGACGCATGGGGATCGGTATCAATTAAGACTACCTTAGCACCGCGCTGTGCTAGCAAACCACCTAAGGTGACGGTTGTGGTGGTTTTTCCAACGCCCCCTTTTTGGTTTGCAACTGTCCATACCTTCACGTAAACGCCCTTTTAGTTCTTGCTATACGATTTATCACTCCAACCCAAAGAATGAAAACTGATTTTACGCCATCTCTTTGACAATATGGCTTTCAAAGGAATCTATGGAAAACTCTTTTTCAGCAATACCTGAGTTCATGACTGCTTGAGGCATTCCATACACTACTGAGCTTAGCTCATCTTGAGCCCAAATTTTTGCGCCATTTCTTTTCAGTGTACTTGCGCCGATTTTTCCGTCAGTTCCCATGCCGGTTAAAATAATGCCTAGAACATCCCCACGATATACATTAGCAATTGACTCGAAGGTAATATCAACACTGGGTTTGTATAATATATCGGCACTATCTGGTGCATCATAAATTCTAAATGTTGCCCGTTCGGCATCGCCCTGGATTGTCATTTGCCGTCCGCCTGGAGCCAAGTAAGCAACGCCAGCTTGCACAACCTCCCCATTTACAGCCTCTTTGACCGTTAGCTTCGATAACTGATTTAAACGTTCTGCGAAGGCTTTGGTGAAAGAACCAGGCATATGTTGCACAATAAATATCGGATACGGAAAATGCTTCGGTATCGCGGTTAGCACTTTTTGTAAAGCGACCGGCCCGCCAGTAGACGTGCCAATGGCTAAACAGCGATACTTTTTGCCCGATGGTATGTCGCTAGACGAAAATTGATATAGGGGCGTTGTGACGATACCAGCAGCAGACCGAGTTGTTTGCTCACTGCCTTTTCGACCTAGCGCATTTCGACTAACAGGTTTATTGAATAAAATCGCTTTTGGAGCCGTTACTCGGGGAGCTGCTGGTCTAAGACCGTGGTGTTTTCGGCACAGGCCTTTCACTCTTGACTGTAATAGCGCGACAGCATCCGCACGGTTAGCCGCAATATCTTCAAATTTCTTTGGTAAAAAGTCCATCGCCCCTGCGTCTAGTGCGTCAAGCGTGGCTTTCGCGCCTTCAAGGGTCAAAGAAGAAAACATAATGATAGGAACAGGTTTACGCGCCATGATTTTTTTGACTGCCGTTATTCCGTCCATCACAGGCATTTCCACGTCCATAGTCACCACATCTGGGTTCAAGGAGGCGACCATATCAATTGCTTCTTGGCCGTTTCGTGCCTCACCTATAACCTCTAAATTGGGATCTAGCTCTAAAATTTCTTTTACACGGCGCCTAAAAAAAATCGAATCATCAACTACTAATATCTTGTATGCCATGTATGTTTTATTAAAACCTCGAGATTAACGCACTTGTCGAATGGCATCGGCTTTTTTCTTCGCGTAATGCTTCAATAGTCCTGGAACATCTAAAATCAATGCGATCCCGCCGTCACTGGTGATGGTAGCACCCGCCATACCTGGGGTGCCTTGAAGTAATTCGTCTAGTGGTTTAATCACGACTTCTTCTTGACCAATCAGTGCATCAACCACAAAACCGAGCTGCTGAGTACCAATTTGTACAACAACAACATGTCCTTTGGAGCGATCTAACGGGATTGGTTTTGCGCTTTTACGCACTAACCATTCTCGCAAATAGAATAATGGAATGGCTTTGGAACGAACAATTTTTGTCAACTGGCCATCTACCATGTTGGTTTTGCTCATATCCATGTTAATAATTTCATTGACCGAGCCTAGGGGTAAAGCAAATGTTTGATCGCCGACCACTATCATTAAGGTGGGCAATATCGCCAATGTAAGCGGTACTTTGATTTCTAACGTTGTGCCTTTGCCTAAAACGGAGTCGATATTAACGCTACCGTTCAGTTGGTTGATTTTCGTTTTTACAACGTCCATACCAACACCACGGCCAGATACTTCCGAAATCTCAGTTTTAGTTGAAAAACCAGGTGCAAAAATGAGATTAAAGGCTTCTTCGTCAGACATTCTTGCAGCCGCATCTGCGTCTAGCACACCTCGAGAAATAGCGATCTCTTTGAGCTTGTCAGGATCCATCCCCTTGCCGTCATCGACAATGCTCAATAAGATATGATCCCCTTCTTGCGAGGCTGACAATTTTACCGTACCTAGTGACGGCTTACCGGCGGCAATCCGATCGGCTGGCATTTCAATACCGTGATCGACTGAGTTACGTACCAAATGCACCAAGGGATCTGCTAGTGCTTCTACCAGGTTTTTATCTAAATCGGTGTCTTCACCTTCAAGCTCTAAGGTAATTTCTTTTTTCAACGTGCGGGCTAAATCGCGAACCACTCGTGGAAAACGCCCAAATACCTTTTTAATTGGCTGCATGCGCGTTTTCATCACGGCTCCTTGCAGGTCACCGGTCACAACATCTAAGTTCGCTATCGCTTTAGACATACTTTCATCGTTCACCGATAAACCTAAACTCAGTAGCCTATTACGTACCAGTACTAACTCCCCCACCATATTCATAATCTGATCTAAGCGTTTAGTATCAACACGCACTGTCGTTTCTGCTTGCGGAGGTGCGGGGCGCTTTTCATCCCGCCTAGCCGCAGGTGCTGGTGTTTTCGCTTGTGGTTCAGAATGTTTAGAAGCAGCACTAGCCTGTGTGGGGGCGATACTCGGTGTTTGCGGCTTGCTCTGATTGCTCGCGCCGTTTTGATTTTTAGGCTGGGATGCCGAACTTTCAACTGAAGCAGGCGTCGCTGGGGCGGCCGATGCTGCGCTGAGTGTTGAGCTTTGGTCTTTTTTACCTGCTGGGCCTTGGCCTTTGCCATGCAATTGATCAAGCAGCGCTTCAAATTCATCATCGCTAATATCTTCTTCATCAGAAGAAGTATTCACCGCTGGCGCCTTGGGCGGCTCAACAGGTGGGACTTGTGCGCCACCAAATTGACCTTCACCGTGGAGCTGGTCGAGCAATGCTTCAAATTCGTCGTCACTGATATCATCGTCATTCGAGGTATCGGCGGTACTTGGAGCCTGCGTAGCAGTGGCTTGCGCTGCGCCACCAACAGGGTTCCCTTTGCCATGAAGCTCATCAAGCAAAGCTTCAAATTCAGACTCGTCAAAGTCATCCGATTCTGTTTTAGCTGACGTTGACGGCTCGTTAATCGTTTCTTGGTGCTCTTCAACTATAGGGGGAGCCTCAGGCGGCGCCTCGACTGCTTCATCTGCGGTTTCTGGTTTACTTAGGCGATGAAGAGTATCAAGAAGGGTTTGCTCTGCAGCAACAAGTGGCTTATTCGCTTTGACGTCTTCAAACATAGCAACCACTTCATCGGTTGCTTGCAGAATAATGTCCATTAATGCGGGTGTTAACGTGCGCTGCCCATTACGCATCACATCAAATACATTTTCAGCGCCGTGGCAAATATCCACCAGTTCGGTTAACGACAGGAACCCTGCCCCGCCCTTGACCGTGTGATAGCCACGAAAGATCGCATTCAATAGATCTGAATCTTGTGGATTATTTTCTAATTCGACGAGTTGTTCTTGTAGCTGCTCTAAAATTTCTCCAGCTTCAACTAAAAAATCTTGAAGAATTTCCTCGTCAACATCAAACCCCATATCCTAACGCCTCTAAAATCCTAAACTTGAGAGTAAGTCATCAACATCATCTTGGTCCGATGCGACGTCATCGCGGTTAGCAGCATCAAGTATTGGGCCTTCCGCTTTTACACTATCGGCTTGTTTATCAGATATATGAGGATTTTCCGCAGATTCTATTCCACCAAACATCGTCAGCATATGCACTAAGCTGTCTTCCACTTCTTTTACAAGCTCTATAACGCGGCGGATAATTTGCCCAGTGATATCTTGATACCCTTGGGCAAGCAGCATTTCAGTTAAAAACTCATTGAGTTTCGCAGACTCAACTTTGCCATCTTCTAAAAAACTATCGAGACGTCGGCACAAGGTATTAAACTCGCCCAATTCCAATTGACGACTGAAGAGTTTTTTCCATTCAGGAAGAATAGCGTTAATTTCAGAGTTCAGCTTTTCAGCAATAGGCATGCAATCATCGACTAAATCCATGGTGCGATTTGCAGCTTGTTCCGTGGTTTCAATAACGTAGGTTAATCGCGTTTTTGCGTCAGGGATCTCTTCATTTGCAAGATTAGCTATACGCTCATCAAGCTGAAAGTTGTTTAAAGAGTCGTGAAGCTGGCGAGTTAACTTGCCTACTTCCTCGAACAGCTCAACTGAGTTGGTATCGTTAGTACTATCGAGAAGTTGTTGAGCACCTTGATTATCACCGCTTTCAAGCAAAGCAACCAGTTGCTTTGCGTCTTCTATCGACATGGGGGCTGCGTGAAAGGTCATAAGGTCTTCCTTATTGTTGAAAAAGCCTGATTAACCTAAACGTTCAAATATTTTCGCCAACTTCTCTTTAAGGGTTGCCGCGGTAAAAGGTTTGATCACGTAACCGTTCACACCTGCTTGCGCAGCTGCAACTATTTGCTCTTTTTTCGCTTCAGCGGTGACCATTAACACTGGGGTATGTTTCAGATTTTCATCGGCACGAATAGCACGCAATAAATCAATACCTTGCATACCAGGCATATTCCAATCAGTTACCACAAAATCGAAATCGCCTTGTTGCAACATAGGCAGTGCTGTACTTCCATCATCTGCTTCTTGAATGTTGGTAAAGCCTAAATCTTTCAATAGGTTTTTGATGATTCGACGCATTGTCGAGAAATCATCAACAACCAAAATTTTCATATTCTTATCCAAAATAATCTCCGCTCAGGGCAAAATCACAATATTTGTATATTATTGGTTTATTCTTCAATACGCCAAGTTTGCATTTTACTTTTTAGTTTTAGCATCGCTTGACTGTGTATTTGGCTAACTCGTGATTCACTCACATCTAATACCTCACCGATTTCGCGTAAGTTCAACTCTTCGTCATAATACAATGACAACACAATAGCTTCACGCTCTGGCAAGGTGGTAATGGCATGGGCCAACGCTTTTTGAAAGGACCCTTGAAGTAAATCTTCAAAGGGGGTATCTGAACCTTTGGTCTGTTCCGTGGTAACAACGTCCTCTGTCACCCCTAAATCTTCCATACCAATAATTTTGCCCGCATTTACTTCGCTAAGCATTTGATGGTATTGCTCAATACTCACTTCTAGTTTTTTAGCAATATCGACATCTCTGGCATCTCGGCCAGTCTCACGTTCTACTTTATTAATGGCATCGGTTATTGCCCGGCCATTTTTGTGCACAGAACGCGGTGTCCAATCGCCTTTTCGAATTTCATCGAGCATAGAGCCACGAATTCGAATACCGGCGAATGTCTCAAAGCTCGCGCCTTTAGAACCATCGAAATTACGTGAGGCCTCAAGCAGACCGATCATGCCGGCTTGAATTAAATCGTCTACCAGCACACTGGCTGGCAAACGAGCAATTAAATGATGGGCAATGCGTTTAACTAATGGCGCATGACGCTCCACTAATGCATTTCTGTCATCTAACTGCTGATATGCAGCGGCTTTACTATTCACCGAACATCGCCCACAGCTTTTTTAACGATAAGCTGTTCAAGGAAAAATTCTAAGTGCCCCCCCGGCTGCGAAGGTACTGGCCAGCCGGACGCTTGCTGAGCTAATTTTTTAATCGCCACAGCAGCAGGAGAATTCGGGTACGCTTCTACTATGGCTTTTTGCTTACGCACCGATTTACGGATATTTTCGTCAAACGGTACCGTAGCCACTAGCTCTAAAGCGACATCAAGAAAACGATTTGTAACCTTGGTTAATTTATTAAATAACTCTTGGCCTTCTCGCATATTGCGCACCATGTTGGCGACAATTTTAAAGCGAAAAACACCATGCTCTTTATTAAGAATTTTAATCAACGCGTAGGCATCAGTCAGTGACGTGGGTTCATCACACACCACCACCAAAATGTCTTGAGACGCTCGCGAGAAACTTAACACCATGTCAGAAATGCCCGCGGCAGTGTCCACAATCAGCACATCGATTTGCGAACGTAGTTCGCTAAATGCACGGATCAAACCTGCGTGTTCTGTCGGTGTGAGCTCTGTCATAGATTGGCTACCAGAGGTTGCTGGCGCTATTTTTATTCCACAAGGGCCTTCTACGAGTACTTCATCTAAGGTGCATTCACCAGAAAGTACGTGAGAAAGGTTTTTAACCACGCGCAAACCAAGTAACACATCAACGTTGGCTAACCCCAAGTCTGCATCTAATACCATCACTCGCTTACCCTGCTGGGCCATAGAGATTGCGGTATTTAATGTGACGTTGGTTTTACCCACTCCGCCTTTACCACCGGTCACGGCGATAACTTTAATTAATCGCGATTGATTCATTCTTCTTAAGCTACTTGCCTGATCCTCAATCATACTGCCACTGCTGCGTTATTTAGTGAATTATCACTAGTATGAATTAATACATGCTTTTTATAAAGCTTGGCGGCGCTGGTTATTAAAAATTTTGCATCTGCCACTTTTAAGTCTTCCGGAACCTTTTGACCATCGGTTATAAAACTCACGGGCAATTTGTGCTCGATGGCCGCACTAATTGCTTCTCCAAGACTGTAGCATTCATCTATTTTGGTGAAAATACAACCCTGTAAAGAAATCTGTTTGTACGCAGCGATAGTTTGCTGCATGACTTGATATTGGCTATTGGCTTGCATCACCAAATAACTGTTGATATTTGCTGTTGTACTTTGCTTTAGCGTTTCTAACTGTTTGATCAGTCTAACATCTCTTTGCCCAAATCCGGCAGTATCAATTAGAATAAGGCGTTTATTTCTAAACTGAAATAACAGATCGGACAATTCTTCAGCGTTTTGTGCTTTTTTGACCGAACAACCAATTATCCGCGCATATGTGGATATTTGCTCATAGGCGGCAATTCGATAGCTATCTAGGGTGATCAAACCGACATTTTCTGCCCCGTATTTTTGCGCGGCTTGCGCTGCAAGCTTTGCCACGGTAGTCGTTTTACCTGTGCCTGTTGGGCCCATTAATACCGCAACCCCCCCTTTCGCCAGCAAGTTACTTTCTTCTGTTTGAATACGATTAGCTAACAACTTAAGTAGAAACAACCACGCTTGGCGCTCATCAGTGTCAGCTGGCGTATAAGACACCACTTCATTGGCGAGCGCTTGGCTGATCCCCATACTTTGAAGTTTGCTGGTCAAGTATCCGTGTAATGGGTGATTACGCCCTTTATCTTGCTGTATTAAACCCGCCACTTGAAATTGCAGTACATTACGCAGTGAAGCCAACTCTTGACGCATCTCATTCAATGCATCCTGTTGTGGCTCATTAACCGTACGTGCTTGCGGTTGACGTGCTTCGCTTTGGGTGGTTGTTCGTTGTGGCGCAATTGGGCTAGGTTGTACGTTGGAATTGGCCTGTACCGCAGACTCTTTCGCCTGAATCTGTTTTTCGAGCAATGCTCTTAGGCTATCAGGCCCACTATCACCAATAATTTCGCTCAGCGTAGGGGTAGCATCCACTCGGCGTTTTGGCTCAGGTGTTGTTGGAGCTTGTTGGCGCTTAGGCGCATGCACAGGCTCTTTATCATAAGCTGCGACAATCTCTACGCCATCACTCAGTTTCTTATTAGACATAATAACCGCGTCATCGCCTAACTCATCTTTGACCTGCTTCAATGCTTCTCGCATATCTTTGCCATAAAAGCGTCTAATTTTCACAATTTACCCCTTGCTACTTGCATCTGGTGACGGACTATTGACCCACCGAACTGACTATTTTGATTTGTTTGTCATCTGGAATTTCTTGATATGACAACACATGCAAACCTTGTACTGCGTGCTTCAGGAACCTAGATAGCACTGGGCGTAACATGCCTGAGGTCAGTAATACCGCAGGCTCACCCGCCAATTCTTGTTGTTGAGATGCGTCATTTAGCGACTTCTGTAAGCGTTCAGCTAAACCTGGCTCTATGCCTGCGCCATCTCCACCACCGGCTTGTAAAGACTGGTGCAACATCTGTTCCAACTCTGGCGCCAAAGTTATGACTGGTAGTTCTGCTTGGCCGCCGTTGATTTCTTGAATGATTAAGCGCTTCAGTGCGATACGCAAAGCGGATACCAACACGTCTGGATCTTGACTCTTCGGCCCATACTCGCACAAGGTTTGCACGATAGTGCGCAAGTCGCGGATAGGCACTCCCTCGTACAATAAGGTCTGCAAAACCTTAACCACAGTGCTAAGCGAAAGAATATCCGGCACCAAACCCTCTACCAGTTTAGGGCTTTGCTTGGCAAGCATGTCGAGCAGTTGTTGAACTTCTTCGTGACCGAGCAACTGGTAGGCATTGTTGGTAAGTAATTGGCTTAAATGCGTTGCAACCACGGTAGCGCTGTCAACCACGGTGTAACCCAATGTCTGAGCGTGCTCGCGCTGGTTGGAGCGGATCCACACGGCATCTAAGCCAAAGGCTGGGTCTTTTGTCACTGTGCCGTCTAGCTTGCCAAATACTTGGCCTGGGTTAATTGCCAGTTCATCGTCGTGGCTAATTTCAGCTTCACCGACAGATACACCTAACATAGATATAGTGTAATTATTTGGGCTCAAGTCTAAGTTATCGCGAATATGCACAGGAGGAATAAGAAAGCCCAATTCTTGAGATAACTTCTTACGCACACCTTTAATACGCGTCAATAATTCGCCGCCTTGAGACTTATCAACCAAGGGAATTAATCTATACCCGACTTCTAATCCGATGGTATCTACATGCTGCACATCGTCCCAACCAAGTTCTTTTATCTCAGCGGGTTTCGCGTTACCACGATCCGGTGTGGGCGCTAACACTTCAGGCTGCTCTGCCATTTTCTTTTCGTTCCAATATTGGAAATATGCATAACCACCAATTAACGCACTGAACCCTAAGAACGCCATGTGGGGCATGCCCGGAACAATGCCCATTACAAACAAAATACCGCTGGTAATGTATAGCGCTTGACGGTTACCCAGCTGACGAGTGAGCTCTTGCCCCATCTCTTGAGAGTCGTTTTCACGAGTGACAATAATCGCCGTTGCAACGGATAATAATAACGAAGGAATTTGTGCGACTAACCCATCACCTATGGTCAGCAAGGTGTAGATTTCGACAGCTTGGCCAAAGGCCAAATCATGCTGAAAAATGCCAATAAACAAGCCACCTACTATGTTAATCAACATAATAAATAAGCCTGCCACTGCATCTCCTTTTACAAACTTAGATGCACCGTCCATTGAGCCATAGAAATCTGCCTCACTGGTCACTTCAAAACGGCGTTTACGCGCTTCATCTTGATCGATAAACCCAGCGTTCAGATCGGCATCAATTGCCATCTGTTTACCCGGCATAGCATCTAGGGTAAATCGTGCACTTACTTCAGAAATACGCCCAGCACCCGCTGTCACCACTTTAAAGTTGATAATCAAAAGAATGGCGAACACCACAATACCCACCGCATAATTACCGCCGATAACGACTTCACCAAATGCTTGAATCACTTTACCTGCTGCATCGCCACCTTCATGCCCTTCAAGCAATACAATTCGTGTTGACGCGACATTCAGCGCTAGACGCAGTACTGTGGCAATTAACAAAACGAGAGGGAAAATACCGAAGTCGACAGGCTTCTTAGTGAAAACAGACACTAAGATAATGACCAATGATAAAGCTATATTAAAGCTAAACAGCACGTCGAGAAGAAACGCTGGCATGGGTAAAATAACCATTCCCATGATTGCCAACAAAACAAGAGGCGCACCAAGTCCAGACATAACAGACTGAAATTGATTTTTGTCGAAACGATTAAGATAAGCAGTTAGTTGCATAGCGCGTATTTTTGACACCTGGCGGACGTTTTACCTAGTAAAGCAACTACCGCGCCAAATTAGGTTACCCACCTAACAATAGGCTTTAATCTTTAGTCTAACGCTAAACATTAAAGATCAGTTAACGCCTTAGCTCATAAGGGATTGGCAGGTTGGTCGGTACTGACTTCGGACGCTTGCCTTTGCCTTTTTTATACGCTTTTAATTGGAAGACATAAGCCAAAATTTGCGCCACAGCCATAAACAATTGAGTCGGGATCTCTGACTCTACCTCAGTGGAGTAGTAAATTGCCCTAGCCAACATAGGAGAAGCAACAATCGGAACCTCATGGGCATCAGCGATTTTACGAATATGCATAGCCATTTCGTCCACCCCTTTAGCCACCAGCACTGGAGCTCGCGTTCCTTGCTGATCGTATTTTAAGGCAATAGAGTAATGCGTTGGGTTAGTCACAACCACATCTGCTGTTGGCACTTCTTGCATCATACGATTTGCCGCAGCTTGAAACTGTAAACGGCGAATGCGGTTCTTAACTTGTGGGTCACCTTCAGCATTTTTATTTTCATCTTTAACTTCCTGTTTAGACATTTTCATTTCCTTGTTGTGCTTATAGCTTTGATACGGCACATCAAACGCCGCGATAGGAATAAGCGCACAACACATCATTAAAAACGCCCAAGAAATTAAATCCATGGCATGAAATAAATTTTGCGGATACAACTCCAAATCTAAATGCAGGGCCTCATCTTTAAAGACCAGCATGGCTATATATGCCATTCCCATGACGACGATCACCTTCGCAATCGCTTTAAGCAGCTCTACTAAACCGTTCATGCCAAACATTCGTTTGAAGCCAGCAAGTGGATTGAGTTTATTCGCTTTTGGGGCCGCCCCTTGCCAAGTAAAGTTATAGCCACCAAGCGCTATATTACCGTAAATTCCCGCGGCAGTAATGATCACCATATATAACATAACGGGCCCTGCGACAGTTTCAATCGCTGAGCCCAATGCTTGAAACATATGCGTAAAGTCGTAGGTTTCATCACGAGATAAAGTGAATGTGCGCTGGGTTACCAAATAGATAGCTTTGGCAATTTGCCCACCCATCATGATAAAAGCCGCCGCACTGAAGACGAGCACTAAGGCCGTTGAGAGCTCTTTAGATCGCGCGACTTGGCCCTTTTTTCTGGAGTCGGTGATCTTTTTGGATGTGGGGTCTTCTGTTTTTTCATTCGCGTCAGACATGACTAACCGCCTCCTTTAAGGGCTTGTTTCCGGGCTCCTTTGAGGAGTGTTGCCAAGATTGTTTGGATGAAAGTCTTCAAGGACACACCCTAACGAGCTGACACATCATTTGCTGCGCCCTGTCCCACTGCACTTCAAAGTGATAAGAAAAGTTGTCCATGGTGATCCAGATAATCACCAAGCCCATAATTTGAGCAATACTGAAACCCAAACTAAAAATGTTTAACTGCGGTGCTGCCTTGGTCATAACGCCAAACGCTAAGTTTACTATCAACAGAGATACAATAGGCGCGAGAGACAAGGTTACCGCTGAGATGAACATCCACCCTGCCCAATGGGCAATTTCTCTGAATTGTTCTGGCTGCAACCAAGCTTCACCCACAGGAAACGCGGTAAAACTCATCACCACCATGCGGATCATTGCTAAATGGCCATCTAACGCCCAAAAGAGCAAGGTTGCCAATATGAGATAAAATTGACCAACTGCCGGTACGTTAATTCCGTTGACCGGATCAACAATAGACGCAAAGCCAAGACCTGTCTGCATAGCAACCACTTGCCCTGCTAATACAAAAGTGTTGAGCACCATAGTGGAAATAAACCCCAGTGAGATGCCAATAATCAATTGCTGGATCACTAACATAAAGGTACCCACTGAAAACACCTCATCAACCTGTACCGGTGGTATCACAGGTAGAATGATCAGGGTAATAAACAAAGTGAGTAAAGCACGAACGGTAGTAGGAACGGTTTTCGCACTAAGGCCAACCATAGTCGCTAACATGCCGGAGATACGCATAAACGGTAGTAACATATCGCCCATAAATTGCGTAATGACGTCAGCTGAAAACTCCATGTTAACCAACGACTTCCGGGATACGCTCCACCATAGTAAAGGTGAAGTCCATTAATTGTTGCACTAACCAGTGTCCTCCCCAGCTCAAGGCCAGTAAGGTCACAATTAAACGCGGTAAGAAACTCATGGTTTGCTCGTTGATCGAGGTGGCCGCTTGGAATACCGCTACAATTAGCCCTACAAATAAACTCGGCAAAATAATGGCGGATACCAATAAAATCACCATGTTCAACGCTTCTTTTAGGATATCAACAAAGACCTCAGGTGCCATGACTAGGTCCCCATTCCGAAGCTGTTTGCTAGCGTACCGAAGATTAAGTTCCAGCCGTCGACTAGCACAAATAGCATTAATTTGAAGGGCAAGGAGACAATCATCGGCGATAACATCATCATACCCATCGCCATCAGGATAGACGCCACAACCAAATCTAAAATAAGAAAAGGAATAAATAGCATAAAACCAATCTGGAACGCTGTTTTCAGTTCACTGGTAACAAACGCTGGGATCAGTATATTCATTGGGACATCAGCAGGCTCTTGGAACTGATCTTCGTAACCACCGATTTCCACGAAAGTTTCTAAATCTTTTACGCGCGTTTGCGCAAGCATAAAACCGCGTAATGGCTCCTTGGCTAACTCATAGGCTTGTATTGAGGTAATTTGCTCATTTAAATAAGGTTGAAGCGCCGTTTCGTTAATTTTCTCAAACACAGGTGCCATGATAAACATCGATAAAAATAAGCTCACACCAATAAGAATTTGGTTCGACGGAGACTGCTGCAAACCAATAGCTTGACGCAGAATAGATAACACAATGATGATCCGTGTAAATGAAGTCATCATCATAATGAACGCGGGAAGCAAGCTAAGTGCTGTCATAATAGCCACGACTTGCAATGTCATGGTGTAATCTTGCGAACCGTCTGCGTTCTCGGTCATGGTCAAAGCGGGGATCCCCGGCTCTGCAATCGCCCAACTCGGCACAGCCAACAGCACGGCGGCCAATAACCAGAAAAATAGTTTATTCATCACGCTCTCCTGCGTTGCGCTTACTGCCAGGATTGGCGTTGGGCTGTAACTTGCCAGCCATAAACAAGTTAAGTTTATCTTTGAAATTCTCGCCGCTTAGGGGCTTATCATTTGCAATGGGCGTATCAAGTTTAGCGAGATGATTAATACTCTGAGCCGTAACACCAATCAGGTGCTGTTCGTCACCCACTTCAATAACCAATACCCGCTCTTTCGTTCCTGCAGCTAGAGAGGCCACTACTTTAAGTTGACCCGAGCTGCCACCAGTGACGTTAAACCGTCGCATGATGAACGCCAACATGAAAACCACGGCGATAACCAATAAAAGGGATAGAAAAATTGACACTATAGATGTGGGATCAGAGAGGGTTTTGGCCTCAGCAAGTGCTGTATTTGAGGCTAAAAACAGAGGGCTCAGAAGCAACCAAACCCTTGTTTTCAAAGGAGTTTGGTTAGCGAAGTTTTTTGATTCTTTCCAGTTGACTAATAACATCAGTTAAGCGAATACCAAATTTATCGTTGACGACTACTACTTCACCATGAGCAATCAACGTGCCATTTACTAACACATCAAGTGGTTCACCGGCAACGCGGTCTAATTCAACGACAGATCCTTGGTTTAATTGCAGTAGATTACGAATGCTGATGTGACTGCGCCCTACTTCCATTGAAATAGTCACCGGGATATCAAGGATCGTATCTAACTTACGTTTTTCCGCTGGCGTGATATCTTTATCTTCTTCAAGCTCATCAAAATCTGCAACGGTCGCCGCTGCGTCTTTATTTTCTTCGTCTGCTTGTTCAGCCATGGCTGCTGCCCAATCGTCTAAACCTTCTTCTTCACTCATAATATTTGCCTCTTGATTGGCTACAAATCATCTTCAAGGGTTTGTAACTCGGCGTCGCTGTCAATTCTGCGACCGCCTTTGGTTAATAGTTGTAACTCCGATTTCACTGATGTGGGACGCGGAATTTTATCGGTAATTTTGAGCGCTAGGTTGTCACGAGAACGACCAAGCTTGGCTCTAAAAGTAGGTAATTCCTCAATCATGACGGTAATGTGCTCGGGCATATCAATCGGGATAATATCTCCGGCTTTCATTTCCATAATTTTTTGCAAGCTAAGGGTTAAATCCATCATGTGGGTTGATAGCTCAACTTTTACGTCCATGATTTCATCCCGTAACGCTTTGCTCCAACGCAGGTCAGTATCTTCTTTATCACTTTGCACGCCCGCATCGAGTAATTCTCGAATTGGCTCAAGCATGGAATAAGGCAAAGACACGTGAAAATCACCGCCGCCACCATCAAGTTCAATATGAAAAGAACTGATCACCACCACTTCGGTAGGGCTCACAATGTTCGCCATAGCTGGGTTTACTTCCGAGTCTAAATACTCAAAAGATACATCCATCACTGGGGCCCATGCTTCTTTGTAATCTTCAAAAATGAGTTTAAGCAACATTTGAATAATGCGTCGCTCAGTGGGGGTAAATTCTCGACCTTCAATTTTGGCATGGTAACGTCCATCGCCACCGAAGAAGTTATCCACTAAAATAAATACTAAGCGAGCTTCCATGGTGATCAAACCTGTGCCCTTTAGAGGACGAAAGCGCACCATATTTAAGCTAGTAGGAACGAACAAAGTATGAATATACTCTCCAAACTTAATCATTTGGATACCATTAATCGATACTTCAGCCGAGCGGCGCATCATATTAAACAAGCTAACCCGCATATGTCTGGCAAACCGTTCGTTGACGATTTCCAGTGTTGGCATTCTTCCCCTAACGATTCGATCCTGCGAAGAGAAGTCGTATTCAAGCGCAGAGCCATCGCCTTGCGTTTCTTCAACGTCTTCTTCTTCGACTTCGTCTACTCCGTGAAGTAGCGCATCGATTTCATCTTGGGATAATAAGTCGCTCAATCTCTTTCTCGCTTATGCTTATTGCATCACAAAACCAGTGAACAATACCTGCTCAACCAATTCATTACCTGATACGTCTTTCAACGTTTTCTGCACTTCTTTTAACGCATTATCACGTATCGTTGCTTTACCTGCCTCAGTGATTAAATCATCAGCATTCGCTTGGCTAAATGCGCGATTTAATGCCCCTTGAATAGACGGTATATGCATTTTCACTTGTTCTTCGGCGTCACTACCGCGCACCATAAGTTGTACTTTTATCTCAACTAATCTGTCCCTAGTGGTGCCTGGCACATTAAACGTGATTGGGTTAGGTATCGCTACGTACAATGCCGTGCCCGTTTTAACCGGTGCTGACATGGACGCTCCGTCGTTGTTGCCTTGTGCTTGCTCAGCACCCGCCTCCATAGCCGCGTCATCTTCACCACCCAGTAAAAAATAAGCGGCAGCTGAGCCCCCTAACAGTAAAACAACCACAATGATGATAATCATCATAAGTTTACTTTTTTTACCGCCTTCTTCCATTTGTAATTCTTCTTCAGCCATGAGCACGCCTTAAATAATAAATTGCTGCTATTATCGTTCTTACTCAGAAAATCGCAATCGATAAGCACCTTAGATAACGTTAAACAAAGTAATCTATACCGCCTAAAGCTCCATTCACGATTGGCTGCTGTAATACACCTTCAGGTACTTCGCCTTCAGCCAGACCTTGCTCTGCACTATGGTCATGACCATTGCCATTTCCGGCCATTTGCTGCTCGTCACCTTTGTCTTGCGACCCTTGTTCGACAGATGATTGCCCCAGCTCAATGCCCTTTTCAGCCAACATCTCTTTTAACTTAGGAGCAGCATTATCAATCGCTTCTTTAGCATGTAAGGTTTGCACCACGAAACTCACGTTCGCTGACTCCCCACTTACCGACACCTTTACGTGCATTGAACCTAATTCAGCTGGGTCTAAGCGTATGTCTGCTACCAATTGATTGGCATTAACCATAAAACGTACTTTTTCAGCTAATTGCTGATGCGCTTCAGGTTTGGCTAAATTCAATGCTTTATCAAATTGCCCTTGCTGCAACTGGCTTGCCTTAGTTTGTTCAACCATATTGATGCCCTGCTCACGATAGGTAGCATTAACCGATTGCTGATGCGAAACCTGTTCTAGCGCGCTACTCATCAATTGGGCCACGTCTACTACCTGCATCATTGACCGCGTAGCCAATTCTACCTGCTCAGGCTTAGTTGAAAGCATATTGCTTGCCAACTCTGGTGACGATTTTATGGCGTCATTCACCAAGGCCTTTAAATCAATGCCGGGCTCACGGCCTTTTTCAAGCTGAGCTTTAACTTCGGCCAAGCCTGTTTTTAAAGCAGAAATAAAATCAGTGGTACCGCTGACGTCTGCTTTGGTGTCAACTTTGCTCAAAAGGTTATTCAAATCAAGGCTTGCGGGGGGCGTTAAGTCACTCTCTATCTGACCTGTATTTGTCACCACTGTGCCAATAGAGGATTCACTCACGGAGCTTGTACTTGCCGTGCCTCCTTGCTGTAATTGCTTGGCTAATATTGCTAAGGCACTCTCAAGTTTTTCTGGGGGCAACTGTAGAAGCTTTTTTAATTCAGGTGTACTTTCTAACAAGACAAGCTGTTGTTGCGTTAGCTCAGCGTCTAATTCAGAGGCACCAGCGTCAAGCCCAGAGACAAGAGCGCTTTGCTCAGTTGCTTGTTCAATAAGTTGCGACACTGTTTCGCTACTGCCCGCTTGTGGCTCACTCCCCATTACCCCAAGTGTTTGTATCGCTACATCACCTTTGGCTGTTTCTTTTGTGGTGGCGGCTTTTGCATCCATTAAACTGAAAACAGCTTGAGCAAGCTCGACTAGTTCTTGCTCATTAAGTACTAACTCTTCTTCTGCAGATTGTATTAGCGTACCTGAAACTACGCTGGTCTGAGTTTCAAGTGTCCCTTCAGTACCGGCATCAACGAGCGCTACTTTTGACTCTTCACTTATTTGCTCTTGTGTTGTGAGTAATTGCTTTAACGCACTCATTAGTTCTGGTTGCCCCTCAAGCGCAGCCATCATTTTACTCACATCATCAGCGGGTATTTTGCCTTCAGCTATTTTACCGTCAACGCTATGCTCATTTGCGCCTTGCGCTGATCTGCTATCGAGCTGGGTATTATTCATTTTGTTCAGCAAAGCTGCTACCAGTGCCAACTGGTCACTTTTTGGCATACCAGCAATATCGTCACTTGCGTTTGAGCCAGAAACTGTTTCGATAGCGTCCTCGGCATTGATGGGAAAACCTGCACTATCAATAACTCCTTTGAGCGAGCTTTCATCGGCCACACCCGCTTTTTGACTATTACCTTGCGCTTCGCTGTTACCTTTGCTCTGAGCGTTTGCCACAAGCTGTTCAACTATCGATAACCAATGATTGCCCTGTGCATCATCTTTAACCTCTGTGGTAACCAAGGTATCAACCTGTTCTGATGACGTCACGTTAGCCTCGGCTGTGGCCATCTGAACTTGCGCCGATATGTCGATATTTTTACCGTCCGATTCGTTTTGCGCTGTACTTTTACTTGCAAGACCATTCTTATCAGTTGCAACCGTTTTATCTTGCTCTGCAGCAAAAGGCTGCGCTTGTTTGCCCAACGCATTTGATTCTTCGTTAGGGGAAGTATTTGATAGCGCGTCTTGGGTCGCTTTTTCTGATGCGACAACACTTTTTTGTGCAGCTTGCTTATCTTTTTTGCTGGTGCGTGGCTGTACGTCGGCTTTAGTCTCAGGTGTTGCATTAGCTGACTGATGAGATTTATTCTCCTTAGCTAACATAAAGGCAAATTCATCCGCATTTTGCAGTTTAGAGGCGCTTTCATCACTCACATCAACCGCGTAAGCGGCAACGTCTGATTTAGCGGTGGCAATTTGTTGCAGCATTTAAAATCCTCTACACCCAAGTGTGAAAAAATAATTATTCTATTTAAAAACAAAAACTTAATAATAGTTGTTGAATGGTAGAAGGCACTAACGGCGCTCTTTTCACGATTCAATCTCTTGGTTTTTAGTTCTTAAATTGTCTCTTGAATGAATAAGAGCAATGTTCATTCCAACATAGATGAATATACACAAAGCAGACTAAAACAAGAGGACGCGTAGAAGCACTTGGAGGTTTTTACCCGTTGAGAGGGTAGTCAGTGATTAGACTAATTCTATTTGCTGCGCAGAAACTTTTGTAATGCAAGTTCGTCAAGCATTTGCTGTTCTGCCCTATCCTGCTTTTGTTGAATCTTAAGGGCTTGTTTATCGAGTAACATTTCCACAGCTTTTCGCTTACGCTGCTGAGCAAGCCACTGTGTTTTGCGCTGCTCGGCCACCACAAGTGCATTGCTGACTTGTTTCGTTTGTTGTTCACATGCGGCATCAATTTTACCCACGAAGGACTGGTGCTGCCCATAATTTTTTGCCGCTAAACCAAGCTGGCCCTTACGGATCCCTTCTTTTAAATAGTTAACTCGATATTGCTCTAACCCAGTGAGTTTATTTTGATTATCTACTACGTTTTGCTGTGCTAACTGGTAGTCTGTGGCCATTTTTTGCTCTTTACGACGTTCCCAATCTGCCACCATTTGCAATTGCTTACTGACCGGCATATCGCGCTCCTGTCTGAAGTGAAAAATGAACAGAATAGGCAAGTCGCTCTATGCGTAGAAGTTTAACCACAATCATCATGCGGGCCCTAAGCCAGTACCAAGCTTAACCATAGTTTCGACACTTTCTTCAAAAGTCAGTATTTGCTGCATACCTTGTTGTAAAAAAGCATTGATAGCAGGCTCAGCTTTAATAGATAAATCAATGCGCGGATCGTTACCTCTGGTGTATGCACCAATGCTAATGAGATCGCGGTTTTGTTGGTAAGTTGAATACACTTGCCGTATGCGCCGAGCAACTTGAACATGCTCAGGGCTAACAACCATAGGCATCACTCGGCTAATAGAGGCTTCAATATCAATGGCGGGGTAATGTCCTGAATCTGCTAGTTGACGCGAGAGTACGATATGCCCGTCTAGTATAGCTCGTGCCGAGTCAGCGATTGGATCTTGTAAATCATCCCCTTCGGTTAGCACGGTGTAAAATGCGGTGATAGAGCCTTGGTTCTCCCCGCCATTTCCGGCCCGCTCAACTAATGCAGGCAAGCGTGCAAATACAGAAGGCGGGTAGCCTTTGGTTGCAGGTGGTTCACCGACCGCCAGAGCAATTTCACGCTGGGCCATCGCGTAGCGGGTCAGCGAATCAACAAGCAATAGAACATTCATCCCTTTATCGCGAAAGTACTCGGCAATCGTAACGGCGGTTTCACATCCTTTTAAACGCATTAACGGGGACGTATCGGCAGGTGCCGCCACGACAACGGCTTTTTGACGCTCTTCATCGCCTAAAATATCTTGAATAAACTCTTTTACTTCTCGCCCACGTTCACCGACCAAACCCACCACTACCACATCGGCACTTGTGCCTCGGGTCATCATGCCTAGCAATACACTTTTACCCACACCACTGCCTGCAAACAACCCCATGCGTTGGCCGCTGCCTACTGTAATCATGCTATTAATAGCCCGCACGCCTACATCTAGAGGTTCGCGAATTGGCTTTCTGGAAAGTGGATTCATAGGTGGGCGGGTTAACGGCACGCGCTTTTCTGCTTTGATGGCCCCAAGACCATCTAGAGGTTGACCATTGCCGTCTACCACTCGCCCTAAAAGAGACATACCTACGGGTAGTCCTTGTTCACGGTTAAGTGGCTGAACGCGCGAGCCTGGCACTATGCCTTTAACTGCCTGAGTAGGCATCAAATAGGTAATATGCTCAGCAAATCCAACCACTTCAGCTTCAATTTCACCATCTACTGTTTGAATCAAACATTGGCTACCCACTGGCATTTGGCAGCCGACAGCTTCTAATGTTAAACCAATTCCGCGCACCAGCTTGCCGGCTGCAACGACCGGAGCTTGAGGTACCTGTTGTTGCAGTGCTTTAATATTTTCTAATAGCGAAAGTGACATAATCGACTACTCATCTTCGTCAGGCGCAATGGTGTCTAACCCTTGCTCTAACAAAAACTTGTCCAATACGTCTTTAACCCGGCGCTCAATACTGACATCAACCGCATTACTTTGAGTAACGATATCGCAGCCACCTTGAGACAAATTAGGCGCTTCCACTAACTGCCAACCATGCTTTTCAATTTCTTGTTCACTAAAGTGCTCAGTCACTAACACTAAATCCTCTGGGTGCAAGTGAATTTGATACTGGTTTTCATTAATGGGTAGCGCTTTTAGTCCTTCGCTTAAGGCATTGAAAATAATATCTGAGTTGGTTTTCACTTCAGCTCTTATCACTGACTTTGCCAACGATACGGCTAAAGATACGAGTTCTTTTTGTAAGGCATCTTCCACTAAAGCCACAGGGTGATGCAGCGTTGATAACAAACTCTGCCAGCTTTCAAGTTGCTGTTGAATGGTTTCTTGCGCTTCAGCTAGACCTTGCGCTCTGCCCTCTTCAAGCCCTTGGGTAAACCCCTGCTCTTTGCCCTGCTCAAATCCCTCTTGATGTCCTTTTTCAAGGCCCTCTTGTTTACCCGCATCAAATCCTTCACCTTGTGCTGCTTCTCGAATTGATTCAATCTCTTGGGCCGTAGGGGGGCTAAACTCCTCTTCTTCATCGGTTTGATTTTCTGGGGGTTCGTATTTCCAATTAGAGCGGCGATTTATCGCATTGGTTGTCGTGCTATCGGCTTTGCTCTGATCCTCAACAAAAGGGAGATCCCAGGCGCTGATGTCTTTATCCTGTTCATTATCATTATACTTATTCATGACGCCGTGCGACTGCCACTTAGTGCCCAAAGGCTATAGGAATTCATCACCGCCTCCGCCACCAAGCATGATTTCGCCCGCATCAGCTAACCGTCGAGCCACAGACAAAATTTCTTTTTGCGCAGCTTCTACTTCGCTTAAGCGCACTGGACCAAGCGCTTCTAGATCGTCCAGAAGCATATCCGCCGCACGTTTAGACATATTTGCAGTGATCTTCGTTTTAAGGGCTTCATCTGCGCCTTTAATCGCTTTGAGTAAGGCGTCTTGCTGAACTTCACGCAGAATAGCTTGGATCGCTCGATCATCGACTTCAGCTAAATTATCAAACACGAACATTAAGTCTTGTATCTGTTGACTCATTTCTTCGTCCTGTTCGCGAATGGCATCCATCAATTGTCCTTCGATATTGGTGTCGAGGTAGTTCATGATATCTGCCGCAGATTTCAAGCCGCCCATTTTGGCTGCTTGCGTACCCGCTTGGCCTGCAAATTGTTTTTCCATGATTTCGTTTAATTCTTGCAAAGCGGCCGGCTGTACTTCCTCTAGGTTTGCAACCCGCATCATTAAATCTAAACGTACTTTTTCTGGGAACTGGGCGAGGATCTCAGCAGATTGTTCAGCATCTAAATAAGACATAACAATGGTTTGAATTTGCGGATGCTCGTTGCGAATAATACTGGCCACTTGTTTTGAGTCCATCCATTTGAGGGAGTCAAGCCCCTTAGCACCTGTGCCCATCAAAATTTGATCAATAAGGTTGGCCGCTTTATCTTCGCCTAAGGCTGACGTTAACGCCCGTTTCACGAAGTCTTGGCTTTGGAAACCTATGGTGCTGTATTTTTGGATTTCATCAATGAAATGTTTATGCACGGCGGTAATCTTGGGCTGCGTCATATCATCGATTTGTGCCATAGCTTGGCCTAGCCTTTGAACTTGTTTAGGCTCTAAGTGCTTTAGAATTTGTGCTGCATCTTCTTCCGTTAAACTCAGAAGCAAAATAGCCGCTTTTTCAACACCTTCTAATTTACCAACATCATAACCGCTTTCTGCAGGGGCCGTGGTTGCTGGTGCTGTATTTTCTTCTGGCATGATATTTATCTCTTACTCGTCACTTAGTCTGCGCGTTGCTTAGGTTATTCGTCTTGTAATAACCAGTTTTTAACCACTTGAGAAGACAGCTCAGGCTCATTGGCTACCAAGGCACGAACCGCTTTGAGTACGTCTTCGTCCTTGTGTAGATCCGGCAACATAAAGCTACCATCAGCGGCGAAGCCGACTTGTGAGTCATCGAATTCTTGCGACAACATGCTGATGGTTTCATCGCCTAAGTCTAGCCCTTCATCCGCATCAAACTCATCTTTTGACGTGGTCTCTTCTGGGTAAATAAGTTTACGTAACATTGGGCGCACAACCGCTAGCAGAAGCACGATAATTACCAAACCGCCAATCACTAACTTTAAAATAGGCATGAACTTAGGATCTTCCCAAATCGGTACTTCTTCTAGCGCCACCTCACCCTCTCGGCTAAATGGAATGCTAACGACTTCAAGTGAGTCGCCGCGGGTAACATCAAAACCGAGACCACCTTGCAGTAAACGGCGAATATCGAGTAACTCTGCCTGAGAGCGAGGTGAGAATGTGGTAGTACCATCTTCACCTGTTGTGGCTATATGGTCTAATGCGACAGAAACACTCAAACGACGAATAACACCCGTTTGCTGCTTGGTATGACTAATGGTGGTATCAAGCTCATAGTTTCTTGTTTCTTCTTTATGATTGCGCCCCGGCATAGTCGTTTGTGTATTACTCGCAATCGCTTCTTCTGGAATATTAGAATCAAGTGGAGGCTGATTGGTTAACGCCCCTGGAATGCCGCCTAAAACGCCACCCACGCTGTTGTCCTCGACGGTCATTTCGCTACGTACCGCGGGTAAATCCGGATTGTAACTACGCTTAGTTTGCTCGACCGCGGTGAAATCCATAGTAACATCAGCTTGCGCGGTATAATTCCCCAAACCTAGAACGGGTATCAGTATGGAATCTATTTTTTGAAGGTATTCACTTTCGCGTTTACGCTCCATTTCAAATTCTTTTTTACTTCTGGCCGCTTCACTGTCTTGTGAACCAGAATTAAGCAAACGCCCGTTACTGTCGGTTACTGTAACGCGCTCTGGCTCTAAGCCTTGCACGGCAGATGCGACGATATCAACAATTGAGCTTACTTCTTCGCTGCCTATAATTGCGCCGCGTCGCGCGGTGATGACCACTGTGGCACTAGCCTTTTTCTCACGTCTTGCGAACACGTTTTCTTTTGGCAGAGCAAGTAGTACTTTAGCGCGGGTAACAGCACTCATTTCTTCAAGTGTGCGAGCCAGTTGTTGTTCACGAGCGTGCTTTAAACGCACTTTTTCAACGCGTTGACTGACTCCAAATCCCATGTCTTGCATGATAATATCGGTGCCTTCAGATACGCCTTGACTCAAGCCTTGGCGGGCCATGCCCAGCTTGATATCTTGATATTGATCTGAACTTACATAAACTGTATTGCCTTCAAGGCGGTAGTCTATTTGATTCTGATCAAAATAATCTAACGCTTCGATCAATTCTTGGGTTTGCATCTTAGCTAGCGGGCGATAATCAGGCTCTTGTGCCCATATCATAATAAATACCGCTATCGCTACGCATATCACTAAAGCCACAACAAGCATAAGTTGACGCACCATGTCGGTGGAGCCAAGTGAATCCATAAAGCCAGATTTTTGTTCAGCTTCTGAACCACCTGAGTATGGGTCTGCGCTAGCATTGCTCATTGCCAACTCTGTACCTGTTGCTTCTGCCACGTGTCAGCTCCTAAACCGGCATATTCATAATGGTTTTGTAGGCTTCAAGCACTTTATTACGTACTTGTACTGTTGCCTCAAATGCGATACTAGATTTTTCTTTGGCGACCATCACATCCGCTAAACTAAGACTTTTATCACCCATCTCAAAACGCTCAGCTTGGCTCTTCGCATCCAACTGCATGCTATTAACCGACTCAATCGCGTGGCCAAGCATGTCAGCAAAATTCTCACCTGACGGATTGACTTGCACACCCTGTAAACTAGCAGGGTTGATTTCCCCTAACCCAGCTTTGCTTTGTAAAGCCATGCTTTGCATGTCTTGGTAAAGTGATTGTGCCTTAATGTCCATGATGTGCTCCTGGCGAATTAATGAGATGACGGTATTCAGTCTTAACCAGTTAAAAGCAAAGTTAGTGCCAACAAAAATACACTATATATATCAATCATTTACATCAATATAAATGAAATGTACTGGTATGACGGTTTCTTGACGTGACGAGTGAATTGAACAATTTTGTTTTTATATCTAAAACCAAAGTGCATTAATACGTAAAATGGTATTAGGGTAAGTTTTTGTAACAAAAGAGGAATATTGAAGGAGCTGGAAAACACGACCGCCTTTTGGGGTGGGCGGCCGATTAAATAGTAATTCAGTTGAGCAAGCGCAATACTAACGCGCTAGCGTCGTGCTTGTGCGATTAAGCGGGCAACTCGATACCCACTTCGCGCATTTTCGCTAGCTTGTAGCGTAATGTACGTGGACTTATTCCTAGGCGCTCCGCAACGTCTTTTCTGCGGCCTTGGCAAGACTGTAATGTATCAAGAATAATTTGATGCTCCTGCTGACGAAGCTCTGAGCCTAGCTTGCTTTCGTCTTCTTCTATCACAGACTCCTGAGTATGGCTCAAATCATTTTCAATAGACTCAAGCATAAGATCATCTGCCTCAATCTTTTCTCCGTCACATAAAATCAGGGCCCGTTGCACAACGTTTTCTAGCTCTCGTACATTGCCAGGCCAGTTGTGTTGTAGCATTTTACTGCGCGCAGATGAAGAGAAGCCAAGTGTAGCTGCACCCTGCTTACCACGGTGGCGTGCCACCAAATGTTCAGCCAGTGGAACGATGTCACCAGGACGTTTGTCAAGAGGTGCCCAAGTTAGCGGAAACACATTTAAGCGATAGTATAAATCTTCTCTGAATAAGCCATCGTCAACGGTTTGGCGAATATTGCGGTTACTTGTTGCAACCACCCGCACATCTAGCGGGATCATTTTGCGGCTACCTAATCGCTCTACTTCTTTCTCTTGAAGCACGCGCAATAGTTTTGCCTGTAAACCTAAGTCCATTTCACTTATTTCATCAAGTAAAATAGTACCGCCTTGTGCTTGCTCAAATTTTCCTGGGCAGGCTTGAATGGCGCCAGTAAAGGCCCCTTTTTCATAGCCAAATAAGGTCGCCTCTAGCATATTTTCAGGGATAGCCGCGCAATTAATCGCGACAAAAGGCTGTTCTGCGCGATCAGATTGATCATGAATATAACGCGCCAGTACCTCCTTTCCCGAACCGCTTGGGCCAAGTACCATAACGGTTGCATCTGAACGCGCAACACGTTGCGCCAATTGCAATAATTTGACGCTACTGGGGTCAGCGACTATGGGGTCGTATGACAGCACTTTCTGAGCAGGTGCATAACGACCCACTAAGTTAAGCAGCACTTCAGGTGCAAATGGCTTTGACAAATAATCTGTTGCCCCATCGCGCATAGCCGAAACCGCATCATCAATTGTGGCATAAGCGGTCATCAACAAAACGGGGACATTCGGATACTTGTTTTTCAAGCTACGCAGTAAAGACAGGCCACTCATTTCGCCCATTTGGATATCGCTAACGACTAAATCAATAGATTCTTGATTCATCATCATCAAGCCACGCTCGGCGCAGTCAGCTTCTAGGACCTTATATCCACCGAGCAAAAGAGTGTCTACCAAGGCTTCACGCAAACCAGCATCATCTTCGACAATTAAAATCGTTGTTTGAGACATAAATTTAACTCCTCGCCTATTGGGCGTGAATATTGGCATTACCAGCAGATATTTTCTCATCTGCGGTTCGCGTTAAAATGGGCAATACGATAGAAAAACATGCGCCGCCAGACACTAAATTGGACGCCTGCACTTCACCTTGATGAGACTGAACGACCGTTTTTACCACTGCCAATCCCAAGCCGGTACCTTGGCTGCGCGTAGTGAAAAAGGGTTCAAAAATATGCTTAATTTTGTCTGCTGGGATCCCAGGCCCGTTGTCGGTAACCGTTAAACGCATACAATCGGGCTTTTGCTCGTCTCGCTCTGCACTGAAAACAATATGCGCACCTTCTGGCCGTGCGATCAGCGCATTGTGAATTAAGTTTTGTAAGGCGCCACTGAGGGCAGTTTTATTGCCTATAAAGTGAATATTTGGCTCTGGTAAAATGACATCTAAGCTACCATGGCTCTTATTGAGCATGGCCTCACTGCCCGCTTTTACCTCTAACATCATTTCTTCGAGAGAAATATTAGCTAATACTTGCTCATTTCCACTTTTGGCGAAAAGTAGCATGTCATTAACCTGCGCTTCTAGGTCACGTAAACGCGATAGTAATTTGTCGCTGAAACGCTGACGTGACTCCTTGGCTAAATCCCCACTGGATAGGTTAGCCGCATATAGCATCGCAGCAGAAAGAGGAGTACGAATTTGATGAGCCAATGAAGCAACCATCTTTCCTAGCGAAGATAACTTTTGCAGATGACCAATACGCTGTTGAAGTTGACGTGTTTCGGTAAGATCCGTAAGAACAATTAATTGACCAGGTTCATTCACCAGTGGCGTAATAGATAATTTTACTTTTCTACCATCAAACAAAGATACTTCGTGACCATCGTCAGCTTGGGGTTTAAAGGAGCGCTTGATGATATTACGCCACACTTGCCCCTCTAATGGCTCCCCTAGCAGTGATTTGGCGAGCTGATTTGCCTGTTTCACGTGGCCCTTTCCATCAAGTACAACTACGCCTGCGGGCATTACTTGTAATAGATGTTCCAGCCTAGTGGCTTGTTGACGCAACGCTTGAATGTCTTGAGTGGTTTCAACTGTACTATTGGCATCAGAAACGCAATTGACATCAACAGCGTTTGAAAAGGATATGACAGCCCCAGTTGAAACTGGTGCCTGACTAGCCGTTAGGGTCTGTAAATTACTAAATGCCATATGGTCCTCACGTCAAAACTTAGACAGATTGAATATAGCTTTTAGATAAGCACATCCTGTGCCATAAAATTATTTATTATTAATCAGATGGTTAGGGTAATTTACGTGTCATTTTTTTGTCGAAGCAAGGGGAAAGGCTGGAGGTTACGCTTTGCTTATATCGTACTTACGCATCTTTTCCACTAACGTAGTGCGACGCATGCCAAGCACCTCAGCTGAGCGAGCAACCACCCAGTCTTGCTGCTCGAGCGCTTGGGAGATCAAGCTAACTTCCATCTCTGAAATATACTCTTTGAGATTAATGCCCTCTGGGGGTAATTCGGTAGAAGTGGTGTTCTCATCGAAGCTGTCATCTTCAGAGTCTGCATCAGCTGAAAACAAAGCATTAAGCGCTTCGCGCTCAAGTAACTCTTCTGGGTAATCAGGTTCGTAGTCGTCTACATCTAAATGACGATATTTATGCGGCAAGTCACCCACATCAATAAGTTGATTAGGATACAAAATCATTAACCGCTCAACCAAGTTTGACAGTTCGCGGACGTTGCCCGCCCAGCTGTGTTCCATCAACGACTTCATGGCGTTTTCGGTAAACTTGATCTGTGCGTTTTCACGCTCCATACGGGAAACAAGCTCTTGCAAGAGTAGAGGAATATCTTCATGACGTTCACGCAACGCGGGGCTATCAATAGGAAACACGTTTAAACGATAATATAAATCTTCGCGAAAACGCCCTTGTTCGATCATTTCTTCGAGGTTGCGGTGAGTCGCTGCAACTACCCGTACATCACAACGAATGGGTTTCATTCCACCGACCCGCTCATACGTGCGTTCCTGTAAAACGCGCAGTAATTTGACTTGCATTTGCAATGGCATGTCGCCAATTTCGTCAAGAAACAGTGTGCCACCTTCAGCTAATTCAAAGCGGCCTTTTCGGGCCCCTATCGCCCCGGTAAATGCGCCTTTCTCATGGCCGAATAATTCACTTTCCAGAAGCTCACCAGGAATAGCACCACAGTTGACCGGAATAAAAGGATTAGTTCCTCGCTTAGATAGGTAATGCACATTACGCGCAATCACCTCTTTACCCGTCCCAGATTCCCCTAAAATAAGTACATTGGCGTCAGTTGGCGCGACTTGTTCAATAAGATGGCGTACGTTTTGAATTTGATTACTTTTGCCCACCAAACTGCGAAATAGTTTGGTTTTGTTCTGCGGCGTAGTGTTGCGGTTGGGTTGCATACGACGATGCTCTTGGCATCGATGCAGCATTTGAGTTAATAAAGGGTAAGTCACCGCTTCATCAACGGCTCCAACTCGGTTGCCGCCAGAGGTAAAATTGGCATCTTTGCTATCAACCAGAATAAATGGCTGTTGGGGAAATTTATCACACAATTCCCCCGCCAGCTCCATGTCTAATGCATCGATTAAAACAGCATCAAAAACAGGATGAGATTTTAGCGTACTGACGGCTTGCTCAAATGCGATAGCAGTGCTGCTTTCACCGAGAAAGGTCAATATTGTGTTCAGATTATGCCCGAGCGTGGGTCGCCCACTGATAATCAGAATATTACTCATGCATCCCTCAATATAATCTTGTTAATTGACTGTTTTACTTCTGGTTTTAATTTTAACCATTCATTGGTGGATAGCAATAGAGGAATGAGACCTAAATGTAACGCTTGCGGAATTTAAAATAAAAATCGTTTAATAACAATAAGTTAAAAAAGTATCATACCACTAATGGTTAATATCTATGGCGGGTTTAAATGTACAAAAAATCAACTAAAAAAAGGCTGTAACCGTCTTTTATTTTTATATGCCTGGGCGTGTTGATCTTTACTGTACGAATTTTGGTCTAAATGGAAGCGTTTTAATCGCGGAGCAGTCCTGAGGGCCTAATGAGCTAAGTCAAAGGGCTAAGTAATACGACTGGATCAAAGAGTAAAATGCTGCCATGACGACCCCTGCAAAAATATACAACAAAGGTCAACACGCCCTAGTTATTATCCATTAAGTAAGCTTAGAACTTGTCCTTGCTGCTGATTAGCTTGTACCTGCACTGAAGTACTCGCTTGGCCTAGAATATTCGCAGCCGCACTATCAGCTGTAGCTTGTGCATAATCAGTATCTTGAATACGACTACGGGCCGCTGCAATATTCACATTAGACTGCGTAAGGTTACGCGCAGCGCTTTCAAACTGATTCTGCGTTGCTCCTAGGTCAGCTCTGGCTGCCCCTACAAATTCTGCAGCTTCATCGGCCACGGCCAGGGCTTCTTCTGCGCCTTGCGCGGTGGACAAATCAACATTTAATACGTCAGTTAAGCTAGCAGCTACATCTTGGGTAGCTACCCCAATTTTCTGCCCTGCATTTGCGCCTACTTGAAACTCAATGCTGTCATTATTCGTTAAAAGCGATTGCCCACCAAACTCAGTTTGCTCGATTGTTTGTGAGATGTTTTCTTGTAATTGCGTTACCTCGGCTTGAATTGCCTGGCGGTCAGAATCACTTAAAATGCCATTGCCGGCCTGAACCGATAATTCACGAATACGGCTCACATCATCGTTGATTCCCGACAAACCACCCTCAGCTACTTGGGTTAATGACACGCCATCATAAGCGTTAGCCACAGACTGACGATTACCTTCTACTTGAGTCGTTAGCCTATCAATAATTTGCTGCGCGGCTGCACCATCAGCGGCGCTGTTTACTTTCTTACCTGATGCTAATTTTTCAAAGATTGATTCTTGTTTTTGCTGCACTTGTTGCAACAAAGATGAATTGGACTCTGTATTTAAATTAATCATATTTTTTCTCCTAGAGACCGTACCTCTACCATCTCTCAAAACCCTAGGTGAGCGTAGCAAAGTTCGGGTCAAAAAGTAAGCACACCAAAGTATGTTGTGTGATACGCCTTAGCAATATTCAATACTGTATGTGTCAATGGCTCAAGCTTACTCATATTTAGGCTTGTGCAAGGTTTCTGTCTTTTCTTCAGTTGCTTATGTAAGCTTTGTGTCAAATTATTAGCGGTAAAGCGGCCTGATTATTGCTTTTGCGAAAACAAAGCCTATAACTCTTCACTACGCAATCAACACTTTGTAGCATGAAGAAGTTTAGATTTAGGGTTACGCTTAAGTCATATGCCCGTAATCATCACAGTAACTGTAAAATTAAGTGAACCATGTTAAAAAATATTCGCCTGCATTTAGAAAAAGATGAAGAAAAACAAGCCTTACTTGATGACCAATTGGCAAAAAGTATTGTTAAAAACCGCAACGACAGCTTTAACGCATTTTTGCGGAACATCCCTTCACTTCTTCCTCTGATCAAAGATTCACAACTTTCCAATCTATCTTTATTCATGAATAAATGGGGCGAAACTAATATTGTTGATTATGGGATAGGCAGAACCTTTTACGGCTTTCACCCAAGCGAAGAGATACAGCAACAGGTTGCACAAACGCTGGACCATTGCCCCTGTGTTGATTTTACTGACACTAAAAAGAAAACGAATTTAGTTGAAAACTCGGAAGACCCGTTAGATTTTAAGCAAATACAAAGTTTTAAAACCGAGCAAGCCCTTTACCCAATGCCAGACGAAGTGAAATGTCTTGTTGTATTAGGGTGTGGACTTGGTCTGCATATTATTCAGTTGCTTGAAGCGAGAACGATTAAAAACCTGATAGTTTACGAACCTGAACTTCAGTATTTTCAGTGCTCAACGATGGCCGTATCTTGGGCGGAGATCTTTGCGTTAGCCAAAGCAAAAGGCACGGCGCTATTTTTACAAATTGAGAAGGATGGACGAGATTTACTAACTGACATCAAGGAGTTAAGGGAACACATTTCAATCGACAGTTTTCATCTCTATAAACATTATAACCAAGAGGTGTTTGACTCGATTTACCATGATATCTGTCATCGCAGCTGGGATGACATTAACAGTAGTGGCTTTGGTATTAGCCAACATAAAAGCCACTTAGAATTTGTGCCGTCTTGGGCACCTAAATTAGACTTAACTGCGCATAAAAATGTGTCCACTCAAAATAGTTTATTTGAACAAAACTTGTTGGCTTTCAAAAAGTATTTCCCAAATATTTATCAGCAATATAAAGAGTATACACCGCAGATTTGGCTACCGATCCAAAACCAAAACCAAGAAATCAATGTTGTAAAAAGTGTCGGGCTGCACCCGTGGTACGGCAGTTCACCAAAGCAAGATTGTGAATGGAACTTTGAAAATTTTAATGAACAACCGAACAAAGACGGTCTTGTGCTTGGCTATAAGGGCACCAAACTCGCTCATTACCTTCATTACCAGTTCGTAAATGAAACCCAAGAGTTGCTAAAAGAAGCAGAAGAAGACGTCGGTGAACTACCAGATACAATAGCCTCTATCATTATGTTTGGGTTGGGGGTTGGCTATCAGCTCGAAAAGCTACTGGACGAACATACGGTAGAAAAACTATTTGTGTGTGAGCCAAATCCTGACTTCTTTTACGCATCCTTATTCGCCATAGATTGGCAAACAATTTTCGAAAAAATAGAAGCCAGTGACACGCGAATTTACCTAAACGTAGGTGACGACGGCACTCACTTATTTAACGACTTATTAAATCAGTTTCACTCCATTGGCCCCTACATTTTAAATAATACCTACTTCTATCAAAGCTACTACAACGCCTCACTTAATAGCGCCATAGCGCAACTTAGAGAACAACTACAAGTGGTTATCTCTATGGGGGAGTACTTCGATCATGCCTACTATGGGATCGAGCATATGAAAGAAGGGTTCAGGCGCGATTACCCGGTATTAGTGAATAACCCGTCGCAATACCTAAACTATAAGGATAAAGAAGTACCTGTGTTTATCATAGGGAATGGCCCGTCTTTAGATATGTCGATCGAAGCCATTAAAGAATGGCGCGAGCAAGTAATAGTTATTAGCTGCGGCACTGCCCTTCAAGCCTTGTATAAAAACGGTATCACGCCAGACTTTCACGCTGAAATAGAACAAAATCGCAGCACCTATGATTGGCCTGTGCTAATTGGTGATTTGGGCTATTTAAAAGAAATAACGCTTATTTCCTGTAACGGGATTCACCCAGATACCTGCGAACTATACAAAGATGTACTCGTTGCATTTAAAGAAGGTGAATCATCAACAGTTTCAGCCCTTAGCGTATTAGGTAAACAACACTTTGAAGTGCTTCAGCAATCCTTCCCCACTGTTAGTAATTTCGTTACCAATATTATTAGCGTTCTGGGCTTTAACCATATTTACCTGATGGGAGTTGATTTAGGCTTTGTTGATGTAAACCATCATCACTCGAAGTCTTCTGGCTATTACCAAGAAGATGGCAAAGAAACCTACGACTACTCGACCGCTAATATCACCTCTCTCGTTGTTCCTGGTAACTTTAGGCCTAGGGTAAATACTAAACATGAGTTTAAAGTATCACGGCAGATCATTGAGCAAGTCACCCACCGAAAGCCGAAGGAACAAACGTTCTACAATTGTAGCGACGGGGCGAGAATCAAAGGAACAACCCCACTTGAGATCGATAATCTACTCATCATGGCGAGCAATGGTGAGCGCGACCAAGCGTTAGCGAGTTTAAAAAACAAGGCGTTTTCAAACAAACACAGTACTCACTTTATTGAAAAATACGAAAAGCAGTTTTCACATGATTTACTGCTTGAAGAAATGCAGCAGTTACAGAACTTGGTTGAGGAATATTCGACAACACCTGACGATATAAATAAACTAATAAATGCTCAAAAAGAATTGCTTTTTGACTCTTATCAGTCGGGTCGCTCTCTGCTGTTTTATTACATGTATGGGACTGTGAATTATGTGAATGCGGTTATGACCAAGTTAAAAGCTTCAACATCATCGAGCGAACTATCTTGTCTAAGTACCTTTAATACGACATCTGAAAAATGGTTAACCACTTTAAAAGTTATTAAAAATTTAATTGTTGTAAATGAACCTAATGATTTTGATATTTCGGCCTTCAATTCAAACAAACGAGAATTGAAAAATTTACAACATTCATGTTCTGAAAGTATTTTATTAGTAGTAACGGATTCAATCGATTTTAAAGAATCATTAAAGCTGCTGTTAACAACAGAATTCTCGTGGATAAAAAAAATAAAAATTATAAATCCGAAACAACTAGAGACATATTCAGGTGTGCCAGACTATATTATCTACCATCTTGATAACCAATTAACCGTACCTTTGTTAGGAAGCAAAAACACTCTTATCAGTCTTTGCGGAGACGACAGCTTCCCGACTGAGTATGCGGGGGTCACCTATATGAAACTCCAAGCCTCCGAAAACGAATTAATATTTAATAATCCAATATTTTATTGCAGAGTTGCACTTGTCGCCTGTTTTAGCAACCAAAAATGTGACGTAATCACTCCCAAATATATTGCAGCAAATAAAGCAGACTTAGATGGCCCCATACTAATATATTCAGAGGACTATATATTCTTCAACAATCTTTTTTATATCAGTTTATTTTCAAAAAATAATACCCACCAAACAACCAGAGTCTCTAATAATGGCAGTAGAATGAAGAGAATTTTTCCCCCCCTTACAACTAGAGAGTTAGTCTACAAATTAATGCCTATGGATGAGTATCTCGAGCATAAACAGAACATTCTTAATTTGATGTACTCTAAGATTCAATCAAGCCCAGACGCTCAGGTAAAACTTTGAGATGAAGTTTATTAATATTGAATCGCTTCAAGACATTAAGTTAGCAACCACTCACCAATGAGCATAAAAAGACACATCATGAACTTAAAAAATGTTAGTAACGAACCCACAACCGATAAAGTTTTAGAAGAACTAACTGCAATGGTAGTTAACCGCTCTATTGAAGTGAGCGTTAAAAACAACAATCTATTACCAAAAGTGTTTTATATTGGCATCGGAAAAACAGGTTCAAGTTCGATAAAAAAACATATAAATGAAACGGTGGCTCATTGGCATGATGAAACCTATTTTGAAGATATTTATCAAACTGATTTACTGACAAAAAATAGCATTTGTTTGTACGACTTAATCTTATATATTGGTAAAAAATATCAGTTTAAACCTTTAATAATTGAAGCTTATAGAGAGCCAGTAGCTAGATCAATTTCTGGACTAGCACACAGAAACCGTATTTCAGAAATATCGACAACAGACTATGAAGAATTTAAAACTAGGATAACAGTTGATTTCATCACATCTACCAGTGAACCATACAGCTTAAAATGGAAAGCATATTTTTCTGTCGATTTAATCGCCAAGTTTAATAAAAGCGCACATTATTTTTACAAAGAACTAGAGAACGTAAAGCTACTATTTCTTAAACTAGAAGATGTAAAGAATTGGCCAGCCATTATCAAAGACGCTGGCTACCAATATGAAAACATCATTTCAAATGATGCGACAAAATCCAAATTCAGCGATTTATATTCAGAAATTGTCGCTAAATTTAGATTATCTAAGGAAGATTTAGATAGGGTTTACCAAAATAGTTTAATTGAATCTATTTATAGTCAAAACGAAATTAATTCATTTAAATTAAGATGGGGTAAAAAATAAATTTTCCCCATTTTTTATATTTGAGAGGCGCTTCATTTTAAACGTTTTAAAAAACCATCCGGGGCTACGGTAATCAGCAGCTTATCGTGAATACTCTTATTAATCTCAAATTCAGGATGTGATTTAATATATTCCCATACAGCTGTTTTAGGATTGTCTCCAGGTCCCCAAGGGCGGTTTGGAAACAAAGTATCAGGCATATCTTCAATAACGGTATCAAAAACAACACAATAACTGCCCACACTGGTTAGATTTGCATAGGCTTCTAACTCAGCGAGCACATGTTCATGCGTATGATTTGAGTCTAAACAAACCATTATTCGTGAATATTGCTTGGCGAAAGCTTTCACCTTATTAACAATATCGGGATCAATACTTGAGCCTTGAATCATTTCAATTCGTGAAGCCATAGGATGGCTCTCAATTGCTTCACGATTATGTTCACGTATATCTATATCAACAGCCAACACCTTGCGTTTGGATTTTTTGGGGTCAATTACTTCGCCAGACTCAATGGCTTCGCACATATCGAGTTGGGCTAACATTGAGGCACTGAATATTATTGAACCTCCATGGGCTATGCCTGTTTCAATGATTAAGTCAGGTTTTATTTCCCAAATCAGCTCTTGCATGGCAACGATATCTTGAGGCACCTGAATGATGGGTCGCCCAAGCCAACAAAAATTATAGGTATAATTGTCAGCAGCAGTATCTTCTATCCACTTATATGACTGATTTTTTAGCGACGGTTTTTCACCCAAAGAACGAATATTCTGTGCGACTTCTTGCTTAAACTGTTGATGTTTATCCATTAATAAATTCTCGCCAATGAATGGTTTTGGAAACTATACATTCAATTCCGCTGTGTCCTTTGTATGCAATTAGATCCAATATCGACATATGGCTTATAAATGTGTTGTCCCACTGTGGGTAAGCTTTATTTTCGTAATTCATGTATTCAACGGAAATTCCATTTTCTTCAAGCTGTTCATGTTGCAAATATTTTTTCGCACCGTGTCCTGTGACGTACTGACTACCACCAGTCGCTTTGACTATATTAATCAGTCTATCTGAACTTGCGCCTAATGCAGCTAAAGAAGATGAACGTAAGGTTTTGGTCTTTATTGAAAAATATTTAGCTACCGCTTCTACCGCTCGTATATTCAAACTTGCTAAATCAGCATCCTTAAATCGAAATACATCTTCAACTAACTGCAAAGCATCCTCTCGAAAAGGCGCTTTAGCGTAAAAATGAGCGAAGGACTTCAAATGTTTGGCCTGCCAAGATTGCGAATAATCAATTGTTGTTTGACTGATATTGACCTTATCTTGTTTTTTTATAGGTACGGTTAGCCACATGGTATCCGGTGATTTAGCGATTTTTACCCTACTAATAAAACTTCTACCCTGTGGATATTGAACATCGTCATAATGAACGAAAACGTCTGCTAGTAACATTTGCTCGAATATACCAATCCAAGGGAAATACATGGGCTGAGAGACGACTACCTTCAATTAAATGATCTCCAAATTTTCAACACTTTGAATGCGTAATACTTGTTCGTAATAGGCTTGTCTCAATCGATAGGGCGGAATAACCTGTGGCTGATTAAATTTTAAGAGCAGTAATTGAGCCAGTTTCTCCTTACCTACGCTTATTTCTAAACCTTCTAATTTATCTATTAATACAAGCATCAAGTAAACTTTTTGAACGTAGGATGCGGTATGAGCTTTAGCTGGATGTTCTTTCATCTGAGCAGTAATAGCGGTTGCCAGTTGCGCGAGTATTTGCCCGCCATCAATAGATTCATCCACCACATGAAGTGTTACGCCTAGTTGCGGATAATCATCACTTATAGCCTGTTCAATAGCTCTAAAGCCTTTGTAGTGCGGTAATAAAGACGGATGAAAATTGACAGTGAGAATATTCGAAAACAGCGACTCAGTTACCAGCCTACTAAAAAATAAGCAAACTACTGCTACATCCCCTTGATGACTAAATAATTCAAATGCGCGCTGCGAAAAACGGGCATTATCAGGCTCAATAATTAACTCAGCTTCAATATCGTTTGATATGCAATAGTCATAGATTGGACATTGACGATCAACAATCACGTAAAATTGATGTTGCTGAAATGAACATTCATCCAAAATCTGTTTGACTGCTTTAAAAACAGCGCCACCACTGGATGCAATGAGCCCGAACCGCATATTTAAACACCTTCCTTGTAGAGATAAACAGTGTATTCATACATTGGATAGGCATGATCAATTTTTATATGTCGAGATAGGTTATCTAAGCAAAATGTAAGTAGCTCTTCTGGGCTTTTATAAAAGAGGTTATCAACTTTAAAGTTGACCCTATCCGACATGAGATTAAATGCAATACCAAGATTACAAAGCTCAAACATTGTGGTGATCAACTTCTCCATATATTCCGTCATCGACGATTGACTTGCGGCTAATTTTTGCGTGAGAATTCCATTACATACTACGTAATCATATTTACAATCAAACTGGTGCGACAGGATATCGGCTTCTATAAACTGGTTATGCGGAAACGCTTTTCTCGAATGGCTCAGCATATTCTGTGCTACATCTATGCCGGTATAATCGATGCTTAGATTTTGCTCATTAAGATAACTTAACAGCCCAGCAAAACCGCAACCCACATCTAACATGCTAGCCTTGGCTGGTGAGTCTACAAGGACGTTGAGCATTTTTTGGTAACGCATATTGGCGGTTTCAGTGTCTCGCCAATCTACCCCTTTTGCCGTTGCTCCGTATTTATCAAAACAATGCTCATAGTGATTTTTAAAACGTCTGGTCACTTCATTCATATGCTGTATCTAACTCTACTGTGATTGACAAAAAGAAAAACGGATAGTGCTATAAACTTTAGTTGATCACACTTTTATAAAGCTCAGCGATTGACAATAATATGATGTCACCAACCTAATCTTGTGCCCGAACTTATCTTATAGGTTACTAACATTTCCATATTCAGTTAATTCAGCAATAACATATTTACCTGAATACTGAGATCTGCTCTTTAAGGTGACTTACCACATATTCTATATCTAGCTCATCCATATCAAAATAACTTGGCAAATTGATGCCCCGTTGATACAGGGATAAACTTACTTTATTGTCCAGTACTGGGCTAAACATAGGAAAACTCGATACGGGATAAAAAAACGGTCTTACTTGGATATTTTTACTAAGCATGGCCTGGATAAAAGCATCTCGTTTTTCTAGAGTAAAAGATGCTGGCAGGATGATCGTCGGCATCCAATAGCTGTTTTTGCAACCTTCCCTCTCGGGGTTCATTCTGATATCGGCATGCCTAAGATATTCTTTATAATGTTCAAATATCCAGCGCTTGTTATCAACAAGTTCGTCTATCCTTTCCAGTTGCGCCACGCCAATTGCAGCCTGTAGGTTAGACATCTTATATTTAAGACCCACTTGCTCACACCAAAAAAGTTTGGGTACTGCAGGATCTCGACCATGATTAGCGATAATACTTGCCTGATCAAATAGGGCTTTATTATTAGATACCAGCATCCCACCCTCGCCTGTCGTCATGGTTTTAGTTCCATGAAACGAAAACACTCCAAAATCACCAATAGAACCGGCCTTCTTGCCGTTATATTCCGAACCTAAAGCTTCAGCTGCATCTTCTATTACCGGCAAATTATGCTTTTTAGCAATACGCATAATTTCTGCCATATCGACTAAGTTACCGTACACATGCACCACAATAATCGCTTTAGTAAGGGGGGTAATGGCCGCCTCCACGCTTTTAGGATCAATACACCAAGACGTTCTTTCAACATCCACAAAAACAGGGGTAGCGCCTAATTGCACTATGGGAGAAATTGAAGCAATCCAGGTGATATCTGGCACGATAACTTCATCTAGTGCTTTTAATCCAATGCTTGCCAGAGCTATATGTAACGCGCCCGTACAACTTGAAGTCGCAAGTCCATACGGCGAGTTTTGATAAGCTATAAATTCAGTTTCGAATCTATTTAAATAATCATAACAATGTTCGCCCCAACCATGGCGAATAGCATCATTAACGTATTCTATTTCGCGATCAGTAATCGATGGTTTAGCAGCTAGCACTTTCCTCACGTCAGTATTTCCAAATTCGGAATGGCTGTGACAAAGGTCGTTTGTGTTAACCATGCCAATTGGTTTTTCACTTCGGTTTTTATATTCCATGGCAGGATCAACACGTAATCAGGAGAACGCTGGTGTAAAATCTCTGGTGCTAGAATGGGGATATGACTGCCTGGCATAAATTTTCCCTGTTTAGAAAGTGCTGCGTCACATATCACAGGCAGAAGATCTGGCTTTACCCCAGCATAATTGAGCAATGTGTTTCCCTTGGCTGCAGCACCATAAGCTACAACGATTTTTCCTAAATGCTTTTGTTCCAATAAGAAGGCCAATAAATCATTCTTGGCTTTATCTGCGCGTTGCTGAAATTGTTGATAAGTCACTAAAGTTTGCAATTCATTTTGAAGTTCTAGCGATAACATATTGTTAACTGATTCAGAGTTTTTGCGACTATCCTGGGCATGACAACCGTAAATTCGTAAACTGCCCCCATGAGTTGGCAAAGTTTCAACATCCCAGATGCGCAACCCTGCAGCTGCAAATATCTTGTTCACTGTAAATAAAGATAAATAAGAAAAATGTTCGTGATAAATAGTGTCAAATTGCACTTGTTGGATTAACTGCATTAGATGAGGAAATTCTAATGTAACAGTCCCCTCAGGTTTTAACGCCGCTCTTAATCCAAGAGTAAAATCATTGATATCCGGCACGTGGGCAAACACGTTGTTACCAATAATTAAGTCCGCTTGCTGTTTTGTTTCAGCAATTTGCTTAGCTAAGGTTTCGCCAAAAAACTCTCTTAGAACAGGAATGCCTAATTGCTCAGCTGCAGCAGCTGTGCCTGTTGTGGGTTCAATTCCCAGACAAGGAATACCGGCAGCAACAAAGTTTTTCAGTAAATACCCGTCATTTGAAGCAACTTCAATTACATAACTCTTTGAACCTAACTCAAGGCGCTCAATGATAGATTCTGAATAACACTTGGCATGAGTTAACCAACTACTCGAAGTACTCGAAAAATAAGCGTAATCGGCGTTAAATAGATCATCCGCCTGCGCATAGTCTTCAGTTTGTACCAACCAACATTGCTCGCATACTTTTACTTTGAGCGGGAAATACACTTCGGGTTGTTTAAGTTGTTCCACAGTTAAATAAGCGTTCGATGGAGGAGCATAACCCAAATCAATAAAGGTGTGAATTAGCTCTGTTTGGCAGTGCCTACATTTCATTTTAGCACCACTCCCGAATATTCACCCCCCAAAAAGGGAAACGCTTGGTCCCGTGCCGAACACTCACTAATGGGCAATGGCCAATTGATGGCTAACCGGGGCTCTAGCACGTTTATTCCTGCTTCAGCTTTTGCATCATAAGCAGCCGAATGGCAATAAAGTAATTCAACGTCATCAGTTAAAGCTTGGAAACCATGGGCAAAACCTTCAGGGATTAGTAGTGCGCTACCATTTTCATTGCTTAAATTTTCCCCATGCCAATGTAAAAAGGTAGGCGAATCCGCTCTAAGATCCACTACTACATCCCATATCTGACCTTTTAAACAACTCACCAATTTAATTTCGCTAAAGGGCGGATGCTGAAAATGTAAGCCTCGCACTGAGCCTTTTTTAGCCGTATAGGTATGATTAATTTGTGCAATGGGTCCATGCCACCCGCATTTTGCTAATTCAGCGGCGCAAAATACCCTCGATAAAAAGCCACGTTCATCACCAACCTGCTGCCGTTCTACTTTCTTTAACCCAGCTAACGGTAAATTGGTAATACTAAAGCGACTCACAACAATTCCTCGTAAGCTTCAATATCGTCAGAACATAAATCTAAGGCGGTGGTTCCTTGATTTGCCGCTCGATACCAATCAAAGGTTTTTTGTATGGTTTGATTTAACGACCAAACAGGCAGGTTTTTCAACACCTTAATACTTTTGCTGGTATCTAACATCAGTAAAGCCGCTTCATGTAAGACACCTTCGGTCTGATGGTAATTAACCTCACCAGCACCATAAACTTGACGAGCAATGTCAATGACTTCACGCACAGTCGCAGCTTCGTTGGCATTAGGACCAAAATTATAGGCTCCGGCTAAGTCTGCTTGTGCATATAAGGTTTTCGCTAGTTGCATATAGCTAAAAAGTGGCTCCAATACATGCTGCCATGGGCGTATAGCTTCGGGACTGCGGACTTCTATGGGTCGTTTATTTTGCCAAGCGCGCACGGCATCGGGAATTAGGCGTTCTTCTGACCAATCCCCTCCCCCAATCACATTTCCCGCTCTTGCCGTTGCGATAGCGACGCCTTGGTCTGCTAGAAATGCATCTCTGTAACTTGCTACAACCAATTCACTTGCTGCTTTACTCGCGCTGTAGGGATCATGCCCTCCAAGGCGATCATTTTCACGATAAGGGTATAACCATTCCTTATTCTGATAGACCTTATCTGTAGTAACCATCACCACAGATTTGACTGAATCGACTTGCCGTAATGCCTCCAGTAAGTGCGCAGTACCCATTATATTGGTCGAAAAGGTGTCTAGCGGGTGACGATAACTAGCACGAACCAGTGGTTGAGCGGCGAGATGAAAAACTATTTCAGGTTTTGCCTTCTGCACTAATGATGTGAGTGCTCTAGGATCACGAATATCACAAATATGATGTTCACATAAAGTATCAATAGCCAGCAACGAAGCAAGACTGGGCGTAGTAGTTGGCGGCAAGCTGATACCAGTAATCTGAGCACCTAAACGATTTAGCCATAAAGTTAGCCAACTACCTTTGAAGCCAGTGTGTCCCGTTATTAAAACTCGCCGTCCTTGAAAAAAACCGTCAAATAACGGCATCACCATACTTTCCAAGGCGCAGCTTTAGACTGCCATAGTGCTTCAAGTTGATTTTTATCGCGCAACGTATCCATTGCTTGCCAAAAGCCATGATGTTGATAAGCCGTTAATTGCCCTTGCTCAGCCAAACTAATTAGTGGCTTGCCTTCAAAGCTGGTTTTGTCATCTTCTAAATAGTCAAATATTTTAGGTTCAAGCACAAAAAACCCCCCGTTAATGGACGAACCATCACCTGCCGGTTTCTCTTGAAAGTTTTTAACAATATTTTGTTGAATATTTAATGCGCCGTAACGACCAGGAGGTGTGATTGCAGTAACTGTCGCAATTTTAGCTTGGCTTTTATGGTGTGCTAACAGAGCTTTGATATTAATATCTGCCACACCATCTCCATAAGTAAAACAAAATGTTTCATCACCAATGTAATCTTGGATTCTTTTCAACCTTCCCCCCGTCATACTAAACTCACCGGTATTAACCAAAGTGACTCGCCATGGCTCTGAATGTTCTTGGTGAACCTGCATCTCATTCGTGCGCATATCGAAGGTGACATCAGCCATATGTAAAAAGTAGTTGGCGAAATACTCTTTTATAATGTATCCCTTGTACCCAAGGCAGATAACAAAATCGTTGATGCCATGAAATGAATATATTTTCATTATATGCCAAAGGATCGGCATGCCACCTATTTCAATCATAGGTTTGGGTTTTAAATGTGACTCTTCACTTATTCGAGTGCCTAACCCGCCTGCTAGAATAACCGCTTTCATTTTATTCCTAAAAATTTACAAGAATACTTATTATAATCATATAGATAATCTACAGCTTGCTCTAGGGTAGCGCGTTCAGAAAAAATTGATTTATGTTTAGGTGGCATGACTTTTTCACACCAATGCATTGCCGCTAACTCCTTAGCGGACAAATCCAATAAAACTTGATGACTTTTTCGCACACCTAAGTGTTTAAAATTAGAGGCATACAGATACTCTGGCCACCGGTTCTGTTTCTTTTCTTGAGCAATTTGGGGTATTTTTAGAAAGTACTGATGTTGCTCCTTAGAAAAATTAGCAATGGTGCGATCTAATATCGCCTGTTGCTGAGCACGCTCACTTATGCCTAACTCGGTCATCTCAGCCAGCTCTTTGTTGGCGTAAAAACAAAGAGCTAGTATGTTAATTTGTTGCTCTTTAATGACACCTTCAAAAACAATGCTTTTTAATAAATATAAGTCTCTGGCAATGGAATAGGTTGAGCCAATACAAAACCCTGGCAGGGGGTCGCTATTTTTATAATCCTCAATATCCAGCCCTGAATCGCTGACAAAGCTCTTAACCTTATCGAAATTATTTGTGGTATTCATCCCATTAGAAATGGCCGCAAACACTACATGTAGCATTAGTGACTGACCTATATGTACGCCAAATTTCGTCTCATTTAGAAATAGAAATTGGGAGGTATAATCAGGAGACAATGGGTGAAAGACTTTTTTATATTTGCGAATAACTGTTGCTATGACATTTCTTCTAACACAACCACCGTAAATTCTACCATAACGACTTTCCAAAAAGTCTCGGACGTTGTTACCAGACAGTGGATATTTAATATCAAAGTGACTAGTCAAATATTCACTTGGTATAAAGGTTTTAGTCTCGACTGGTGCATTGGTAGGATGATAATCGCCAGTTATAATCCCATTTGAAAACGTTGGCTCACCTAACCATTCATAATTCCATGATATTAAATCAGGCGTGTATTCTATAAAAGCATCATAAATGGTTTGCAATGCGTCTTTTCTCAGAAAAAACTTCTCATTAAATATAGAAATGTATTCACCAAGGGCGCCCTCGATTGCAAAATTCCAATGGTCGGTCATATTCATTGGATTAGGCGGGCGTTTATATTTGAATCTTGTATCTGTTAAGAAGGGTTTGATTTTTTCTAAGCAAAGATCCGTTACACCGTTATCAGATACAATCACTTCAAAATCTACAAAGGTTTGATTTTGCAAAAACTTCAACACTATTGGCACAAAATCAGATCTGTCACGAGTAGGTAAAACAATCGTTATAAATGGGTTGTTCATTTGCTTCCTACCTGATACCAACGGGGTATATTTTGGAATATTAACCACATGTCATTCAACTTAGGTCACCATCAATTTGTTTTAAACATCTAGCACAATTTGCCAACGTCATGCGCATTACACGGTTGATAGTACTTTTTATATCTGCATCCTCGGTCTCACAAAAAACCTCAGCCATCCGCTTTAGCACAGCAAGATGCCCATTGACGTTTCTCATGGTTTTAGGGCTTGTCATGATGGAGTTTTGTCTAATACGTCGACGATATAAATTATTAGGTGTAGCCATGACTTTGCCGTTTTTCACTAACAACTCCATAGTAAAAGCATTGTCTTCATGAATAATACTGGGCACAAACCTAATGTTTCTAAATTTTTCTAATTTGTATAAATACAGAACTGGCGACGCAATAAATTTATTATTGTCCATTTGATGGGCTAAAAAATCCCCTCCATTAAACACCTCTTTAGGAGCATTTCTGACATAAGTATCAGGTTTAAAACCTTTGGTTAAATATGCGCTCAGGAGTTCTGTGGTTTGTTCATCGATAATTTTATCATCAACAAAAGACTCACCATCAAACAACACCATATCTAATTGTTTTTTTTCTGCTAAAGAAACAACAACGTTTAAAGTATTATTTTTCCAACAATCATCGCTATCAATAAAAATTAAATATTTTCCTTTGGCATGTTCAATGCCCAAATTTCTTGCAACTGATTGCCCCGAGTTTTCAATCTGTAAAAGCTTAATATTTTGGCTTTTTTGGAAGGATTTAAGTATATCTACGCTACTGTCTGTTGAACCATCATCAATGGCTATGACTTCAAAATGCGGATAAGTTTGAGCAAGTACCGAGTTTATACAATCAGAAATATAAGACTGCGAATTATAAACAGGTATTACAACTGAAACTAAAACAGACATCTACACCTCAATATTAATCAATGGGATCCGAATTTAAAATAATCTAGCAATCAAATTGATGAACTTATTTTCGTCGTAAATTTTCACTATAAATCATCTTAAAACTCAATAATTTTTTCTAAAAAGTTAGGCGAAATGTTAAATAATTCATTTTTCATTGACTCTTGATGTTTATCTGTAGCAAGTATTAGCGCACCAACCTTTTCTAATTCGTTCTTACTTATGGACCTAATTGGACTAACATCAATACCCTGAAACTTTGAAGGCTTATCCATAGCCTTTGAATCTATAACTTTTATCACCTTTAGACTCTTATTAATATTCAAAATCAAAGATGTAGCATATTCATTTGCGCCCCAAATCATTATGCTTTTAACATTTCTCTTTTTACAAACCTGTTCAACTTGTCGGACCCTATGTTTATGCTGGAATATTAGCTTTATGAATGCTGTTAAAATTTTAATGGTTGAATATGGTTTAGTAAGCAAAACTCTCAGCAGTAACTTGTTGGATATAGCAACTGTAAGATCTAAAGAAAAAACCGCCTTTCTTAACACCACTCGCTGGAAATAACACTGGGCAGAATAATTATCAAAGTGGCTGGCTCGCTGGGCATAAAACCATAAAGAGTAACGCCAACTAAGGTTGTCAGCCACACTATAATCAGAATCTTTACTTCGTATAGTTAGGGGTTTGGGAATGAAAACAAAGGTTTGGGTTAATGCACCGACCTGCAATGCAAAATCCCAATCTTGGTGACCTGAAAACCTTTCATCGAATAAACAAAGTCTAGCTAATTTAACTGGAACGCAGATGGTACTAGATTGGATACCACCAACATTGTTGATGACAAAGGAATAATGTGCCACTGACTGAGTTTTGCTTTTAGGCGTTTTAGGCAAAGCTTCAGCCAAGATCCCATTGTTACTATTACGGTATTGATGATGTATTAAAAAATACTCGTCGCTGATTTTCGTTTTTATGCAATTGAATACCAACTCAAGTTTATTAGGTAACCAATAATCATCTGAATCTAAAAAACAAATATATTGCCCACTAGCGGCATGAATACCCGTATTTCTAGCTGCTGCGCCGTTTTTATTGATTTTATGTCGCAACAACTTAAATCTTGTGTCTTCGAAGCTATCCACTAGGTGTTGAATTTTCGCAGCTATTGCCGGAGACGAACCATCATCAATAATCAACACTTCATAATTTTGCATAGTCTGAGATAACACAGATTCAAGCGCACTTCTTAAGGCTTGTTCACGATTAAAAACTGGTATGATTATGCTAAATAACAACATTTTATTTGATGGCAACAGCTATTGTAAAACATCCATCTGTTCCGGCTACTACACTTCCTGCTACAGGATCATGTTGAGCATACAGTCGTATTTGCTGAAACCCAGCGTTTTGTAACAAATCAGTTAATTCGTCGTTGGTATAATGCTTTAAGTGGTATTCAAATTTATCAGGATCAAAGGGCATCACGTCTTGATTAGGCGTAGAGCAAATTAAATGACCACCTGGCTTTAACACTTTAAAAAATATCTCCAGTAGTTGCTGATCAAAATTCACATGCTCTATAGTTTCAAAAGACACCACGGCATCTTGCGAATTAGCGCTAATGTCTAATAACTTGGCGTCTTGACATATAAACTGGGTATGGTCATTGCTAAAATGCTGTTTGGCGTGAGCTATTGCGGCTTGTTCAATGTCTACGCCTGTTAGCCGTGCTTTGGTTTTATTGGCTAACAACAAAGTGCCATAACCAATGCCACAAGCTAAATCCAATATTTTGTTTTGCGGTGTTAGTTTCCCAATTTGTTGGCAAGCAAACTCGTAACGATTTAAATGGTCGGGACGTATTTGATCATATTGGGTGGTAATCTGCCTTTCACCTCGGTTCATGGTTTTTTTGGCAATTGCGTTCACAACTGGGCCATCGCTGGTAACTTGCAACTCACAAAAACCTGCCCGCTCTAGCAGTAAAGTTAAACGAGCAGCGTTGTAGCCAGATTTATACACATTTTGTAAACTTGGCTGATAAATGTCGTCTCTAGGGTTAGCATTTTCTTGGCCTCCCCATAATCCTGCGAAGGCAATACGTGCATTTGATTCAGCATTTAACAGTTGATTATTATCCCAACTAGCTTTTTGCCATAACTCTATAAAATAATCGGTATTAGGCACCTTTAGTAAAATACTGCCGCCAATACTCAACGCATCAAACCAAGTCAACATAGCTAAATCGGCTTCCATACTGCTCAAGTAAGGCAATACGTTATTTACTTCTAAGCAATCAATAGTATTTTTGTCGCTAAATTTTTCCCACACGTTGGCTAACAGTGTTTGGCTGTTTTCAGTTTGTAACCAATATTGCAGCTCATCTCGCAATAGCTGGTAATTTTTCACTCTAGGTTCTCCGACTCTTGCGAATTGTTTTCTGTTGTTGCTTTGAAGTTGGCACGAGTCGCTAGTTTATGCTCAAGCAATTCTGGCTCTAGAAAACTAAATTGTTTTAACTTTGCAGCATCAAAACGTTTGTCTATAACCTTAAATTGGCGATAGCAGATTGCAGCTAACAATTTATTAATTTGATTGTGGTGTTTTTTAAGCAAACATTCGCCCTCTATTTTCACTGGCTTGCCTAATAGTGCCGCTTCGTACAAAACAGAGGTGTTTATGCCATGCACTAGTTTTGATGACATGATTAAACTGCGGCTATCATCTTCTGAAAAAACGCCATGTTTTAAGCTATATGAGGACTTCATCCGGTCTTTGGGATGCGCCTTAAAAATAATTTTTTCACTCGAATATTTATCTTCAATAAAATCAATAAACGCCTGCATGCCTGAAGTAAAACGAGAGTGGTTAAGAATATTCGTATCATTAGGAACTTGTAAGGGCACAAAAATATAATCTGAATCGGCATAAGGTGCGACAGCTAAATCAAACGAATTACGAACCATTTCAAGTGCCGTAAACTGCTCAGAGCCAACCCAGCTTAAATCATCTATTTGCAATTGGCTTTGGTTATTCACGCCTTTTTTATCCAGATAAAAAAACTGATGCTGCGGGAAAAACCCACATTCTGCAAAAGTGAGTTTTTGGGATAACTTTTTAGCTTGGGATAAAACCGGGACAAAGGCTGGCAAAGAGCCGTTCCAAACTATTATTCCTTTGGCATTTCTTAAGTATTCATCAGTTAATTTCTCTAGAGGATGAAACATGTCCACTCTGAAACCCTTTAGGTTCAAAAATTTGAAAAAATTGACTAAATATTTAGGAATATTGATATCACTGTATAAGTCCACATAAACAATGTAATCCTGCGCGCTCCCCAAAGTTCTCAAAGCCTTAGGTGCACATTGCATCACATCTAAGAAAACGCTATTCCCTTCACATCTAGACACCAACCTACTGACCATTTCTAGCTGAAAAGAGCCTGTACCTAATAGAATATGTGATGCATTGATAAGGCTTATACCGTCATCAATTCGTTGCTCAATATCAACAGCTAATGTCATCTTTTCTGGCACAAGAATATATTCCGGCAGCCTTATCTTCATTTCAATAAGTTGGCGCAATAACTCATCCACATAAGCCCCGCCGCCAACTAGGATGTAATGATAATGATTTAGGTCTGCTAAATCACATTGCGTTCTTTTAGCCGCCGCTTCAAGGGCGCGTGCTTTATTTAACATACTGACTGTTCTGACTCAAAATACGACAGAACATTACCCACCGCATCATCCATATTGTAATACTTATAATCAGCTAATCGCCCAGCACTGATAATATTTTTAAAATATGCCAAGCGCTTTTTATATTGATCAAATTTTTGTTGATTATCCTGATTAAAAATCGGGTAATAAGGCACGTTTTTTGTGGGATCATTCCGGTTATAATCTTGGGGGTATTCTTTTACAATCACAGTTTGATCTAATCCTTGTTTAAGAATATGTTTAAACTCGGTGATCCGCGTATAAGCGTGTTCGTTGGGGTAATTGACTGTGGTATTAGGTTGAAACTCTGGTGTATCCAAGGTTTGAAAATCAAACTGTAATGATCTGTAGGGTAATTCGCCATCAGAGTAGTCAAATAATTGATCTAACATTCCAGTAAAAACCAATTTACCATTGAATTCTTGCCCCTTAAATTCCACTGATTTAGTTGCATCATTTAAGCGAATTAAACTAGTTGCGTCGGTATTTAGCCGCACCTCTATATTGTTATGATTTAATATCTTGGCGATAAGCTGGGTATAACCTTGGCTAGGAATAGCTTGATATTTATCATGAAAATAGCGGTCATCTCGTGAGATGACAATCGGTACTCTGGCAGTGACCTCAGGTGAAATATCTTCAGGTGAACAACCCCATTGCTTAGTCGTATAATTTACAAAAAATTTTTCGTAAACCAATTCTGCTAGTTGTTGCAGTGTCTCATAGGGGCTTTTTCTTAGCTCTAGAATGGGCACTCTGCCCCCAGCACCATAATGTTCAACTAACAAGCTTTCGATTTCCCGTGCTTGAACATTTGGATAAAGTTGATACAAAGTATTCAGATTAAAAGGGATGGGCACCAATTTACCATCAATAGAGCCCAATACTTTATGCTCGTATGGCGTCCACTGAGTAAACTGACTCAGATATTGCCACACTTGCTCTTTATTGGTGTGAAACAAATGAGGCCCATAATGATGTACCGTAATACCCGAGTCATCGATGTAGTCATAACAATTACCGGCAATATGAGGTCGCTGTTCTAACACTAAAACCTTTTTATTTTGCTGGCTGGCAAAACGTTCGGCCATTACCGCACCAGAAAAACCAGCGCCAACAACGATGACATCAAAACCAGACATCTAAGCAGCTTCACTTAACAGCTGTTTTAGTTGTTTAGCATCATGTCTACTTTCAAACACTGCGCGATGTTTGTCATTAAAAAAGTAATCTTTCTTAGAAGCTAGTTCTATGTATTTAATAAAGAGCTCATACGCTCCTCTGGTCAGAAAATATAAGGCTGCAGCAAACCTATGATGAGCAATTCCTGCATCGATGATTGTTTGACTAACACCAAACTGCGCAGCTTGTTGGCAGGCTAATTCAATATCCATCAATGATTGTTCGCGTCTGGCATAAGAACGACTGGTTTGCTGGCCAAAACTATTTTCATGAATACGGTAACGCCCTAATACTTCAGGGATAAAATCAACAGTAGCTTGTAAATACCCAGCATTATTTATGTAAAAAGCATAATCAAATATAATTTTACACTTCGGCGATACGGTTTTACTGAGGTTTGAATGATTTCTAAACATCACGCTACTGGCTTGCATGTAGGTGCCGTATTGAATCATATGCTCAATTGTGGAACGTGCTGGGATATATGACCAGTTATAAAAGTCTTTCGAATATAGTTTAATTGTTCTGTCTGTAACCGAATCAAACATATCGGATTCGTGATAGACCATATGACAATCGTTGTGTGTATCTAAATAATCCACTTGGCGCTGTAATTTAGAAGGCAACGCAATATCATCTCCATCAAGATAGGCAATATATTCGCCTTTAGCCGCTGCAAGCAAGGTGCGCATGTTCGCTGCTAAGCCTTGGTTTTCAGGCTTGTATATAGCGTTTAGTTTGTTTGGAAACAATGTTTCAAGGGTTGCTATAATCGCCGGAGTCTTGTCTGTAGATGCGTCGTCACAAACAATGACTTCAAAATCAAAATCGGTCTCTTGTTCAAGCACTGACAGTAAACATTCAGCAATAAAACTTTGCAAATTATATGCAGGAACAAGAACTGAAAGTTTCATACAGGCTATACCTTAAACGTCTATTCACTAAATTATTTTTAATATTTATACTTATCTTATCGGCCTTTTTAAGCGAAACTTAACTAAGCAGTACTGCCCGCATCCACCGTCATCACAGTCCCGGTGATGGCGCTAGCTTTTTCACTTAACAAGAAGCTCACCATAGCAGCAGCGTCTTCTACACTGGCTAGTTTGCCTAATGGGCTTCTGCGTTGTATCGAAGCAAGCTTCTCACCCTGTAAATCGCCGGTCATGTCAGTTTGCATATAACCAGGTGCCACACAATTCACGGTAATGCCTGCTTTTCCTACTTCTCTGGCAAGCGATTTACTAAAACCTTCTAACGCGGCTTTACTAGCAGCATAAACACTCAAACCATTGAAGCCCGTTTTGGCGATGATCGAAGATATGTTTACAATGCGGCCTTTTTTATTTAGCAGCATAGAGCGTAGCAAGTACTTACTTAACAACATGGGAGACTGCACATTCAACCGCATTAAACTTTCAATTTCCCCATTTGGCATAGTGGCCAATACGCCATCATGCCCCGCCGCCGCATTGTTTACCAAACCGTATGGACGACCAAACTCTTTCACTATGCTTTTACACAGTGCAGGTATAGCGTCCAGTTCTGCTAAGTCGGTTTGGATAAAGTGGCAAAGCTCAGGAAATGAGGCTACTAAATCTTGCAGTTCAGTACTATACGTGCGAGCGACGGCAACCACTGCCATTCCAGAGTTAAGAATATCTCGGCAAATGGCTAAGCCTAGTCCCCTGCTCGCCCCTGTTACCACAACGTAGTTAGACATGATCATCGCTCCTGTTTAGTTTGCCTGTTGGGCTCATCACTAAACTGTCAATTTTGCGCAATTTTACAGGAATTTCAAAGCGTTGCAGAAATAATTTGCACTGAGAGCGAATAGTTTGGCTGATATTCACCCACTCAAGATTAGGTTCAATAACGATATCAGCCACCACAAGATTACCTAGCACGCTATTGGGCTGCCCATACACTTTTGCCTGAGACACACCTTCAACCGACAAAATGACTGATTCGACTTTTTCTGGCGGTACTTTATTTCCACCCACATTGATAACCCCGCTTGCCCGGCCAAGAAAGATCACTCTATCCCCCTCTAAGCGCACGATGTCCTGCGTATCAAGATACCCTTTGTCATCGATAAGTGTATCAAGTTGCGCATCTAGCTCATGCTTGGGTTTTATGCGTAAGTGTTGTTTTTCATCTACGGCTAACTGTGCGTTGCTTACACCTTGCTGTAACCAACTAGCAGGAAATCCGGCTAATTGATCTTTTACTACAAACCCAACTCCCGCTTCAGTAGAGGCGTATATATGAGCAATACTAGCGGTGGGATGTAACTTAGCTAATTTGTCTAATAGGGGTTGATCAACAATTTCGCCACCAAGCGTAATGCGTTGCAAAGGTACATTGTGTAAGTGGTTACTCATCAGCATTTGCCGCCACATACTCGGCGTAGCCGAAATAGCATTAACGTTAGTGTTGACCCAGCACTGTATTTTTAACAGCAAATCATCGCTATCGTCATCTACCAGTGTCGCGCCACTGATAAGCACTTGCAGCAAAACCTGCAAACCAGCATATCTGTATGCTTGATAGAGGTTTGCCCAACATAAGTCCCCAAGCGTGAGCGATGCCTTACTGTTACGGGTAAGTGAAGCCAGCGTATGGGCAAACCACTTAGGTTTGCCTGAAGTACCTGATGTGGCTAAACACCATTGCGTCACTACATTTGAGCATTGGCTATCTGTTTTCACCCGCCCGCTTAGTCGCTCTTGCTTTTGGTCTTCATCAATAGAGCTTTGAACTACAGACTCAGTATTTGGGCTTTTCGTTGAAGAAGCATCTGCTAGATCGATAGTAATACGCGTGATACTTGCATCAAGGTCTTTAGCCAACACGGCTGAGCATAAATAGAGGCGACTGCAGTGACCATCAAAAGCCAGCATGCCTACAACGAAAGAAGCTGCGTTGGTGTAAATCAATGCTGCAGGTTGTTTGCTAAGGTGTGAATAGGTTTGGCGATACGCGTTCGCGTAGACCATCAATTGGTGAACAGTATAGGTTTCAACTGCGCCAACGATATTGGCGTTCGCACCATGCTCGCCGAGCAGTCCAACAAGATTATTCATTACTGACTCTGTTGCTCTAACCCTTTAGCATATACGGCAACAAACTCAGCAAATGTAACAGGATATACCGTTATCGCTAACTCCGTGAAAGGATCAATACCTAGTTCTTCTTCCAACTGAGCAACCAACATCGCATACCCCAAAGAATCAAGCCCTGATTGAAGCAATAAGGTATCAGATTTAATTGGTTCGATTAGCTGACAGTCGCTTAGCTCGGCAACATCATGCATCGCCCGTTTAACGGTTTGTTCTATATTCACGCTGTTTCCTTGCTCAAAAATGTCACTTGCTGACACCCCCTTTGAATGGTTTTTGGTAATTTGGCTAGCACCTTTTCTCTGTGCGCTTGCCACTTTCGCATTGCATAATAAAAAAAATGAATTTTGTATTCTGATACAGCGGTGTGGTCTGTGCGGTGACGCAGGCCACCCGCTTCAATTTTTATTCGTTCGTAATCAAATAGCTTGTGCAGCTTTAAAGCCGATGTGTTAAAGGACAATACTTGGGCTTCTAGCGCTTCACAACCTACCTTTTTTAATGCGTATTCTAGTGCAGCCCATTCGAGAATAAGCCCACTACCAGGCGCGCAATTCACCTCTCCTAAGTAGCACCCCCACTGCATTGTAGCCTGCTGAGTATCACTAAAATTTAGCACACCAACTGGACGCAAGTGCTGGCGGTAAATCCAGCATTCACGGTTGACATCTTGCAACAAAGCATCGAACCAATGCTCATGCTCATCCCAAGTGATTAGCTTGTCGTAGTGCATATTTTCTCGCACTCTATCGCTATTTCGCCACTGCCAAACAGTCAATAAATGCGATGCATCAATAGGTATAAAATCATGTTCGAAGACAGCTTTATTCATCGATGCTTGCCTCTGGGGAGTGATTGGGTGATTCCGGATAAAGCGCAGTGTAAATATGCTCCAATCCGTTTTGCTGACGAACATCTTTTGCTTTGTTATGCATGTTTTGAAGTTGCTCTGGTTGGTGCCACAGCGCCAATGTTTTTTGCACTAACTGTTCAAGAAGCTGCTCTTTTGCTTCCCTAACAGCGTCCTTTTGCGGTTGTCGCAACTGAGCAAGAGCAATAGCATGACTAACATAGCACCACCCCTGCTTACTTGCTTGCTCACTCGCAAACAACTGATTCTCAGCCGAAACCACCAATATTGATGGCGCAGCACAATGCAGTAACTCAAACTGACTCCCACCCGCCGCAGAAACAGCCAAACGCCCCTGCTGGTAAACTTCGGCCATCTTGTGGCAGTCATGAATATGCTCAATCGAGAGACGGCTAACGTTTAAAAACCTTTCTAGCTCATCTAATTGTTGATAACCACTCCCGGTGATTACAGTAATTGGCAACCGAATAGCCGAAGCCTCAAAGTGCTGCAACAAAGGTAATGTGAGTTCACTGGGGTCACTGCCACCGAAAGTTACAATTAACCTCGTTCGCATTTCAAACGGTATCTCTGTGACTTGATAAAACTCTCGTCGCAATACGCGATACTTAGCCCCAGTGCAATGCAGCGCATTGGGCGAAAGCCTATTATAGGCCAAGGTATCCGCTCCATTTGCCCAATTAATAACCATAGTCAATTTGCTATCTTGCCGCTTTGCATCCAAAAGCTGACCATCATCAAACATCGCAAGTCTACACCCCTTCAAATCCAGAAATCTTCGATAATCAAAATCGAATTGATAACCGTCTAGAATAAGCCAATTTGCTTGCTCATCACTACATAGTTGCTTTAATTCCTGTTGTTCGTTCGCCGCGGTGCGACTTGAAAGTAAGTATATTTCCCCTACCCAATCATCACGCTTTTGGCAATGCTCTAAACTCGTATTACTAAGAGCGAATATCACTCGTACTTGGCATTTAACTAGCCCTTGCGCTAACGCGAGACAGCGCATAAGGTGCCCTAAGCCAATATCAACACTCGCTTCGACTCGAATAACAACACATCGCATAGGGTTAGGAATAATCGACATGAGTCCAATTTAACGCTGTTCCTTTGGGGATATCTTGCTTAGCGTGCTTACCCTGCACCGCTTGCCAGTACTTAGGGGCTAGGCCAAATGCGGGGCGAACCACTCGAAGGTTTTGCTCTGTGAATAACTCTCCGGCTTGTATATTTTCGCAGACATAAATTGAGCGCCTATACTGCTTTGACTCTTGCTCAACGTCACTCCCTCCGTACTTGACCTCACCAAGCGCTTGCCATGCCCGTTCGGTTTCATCCACCAGCATTTTAAACTCAGCAGGCTCTAAGGAAAAGGCTGCATCAACCCCACCGGCTTGCCTATCCAGCACGAAGTGTTTTTCGATTACATTCGCACCTAATGCTACCGATGCGACCGATACACCAACCCCAGCAGTGTGATCAGACAACCCCACTTGACAATTAAATGCTTCACGAAGATGAGGAAGAGTGAATAAATTTGTATTTGAAGGTTGCGCCGGATAAGTGCTCGTACATTTAAGTAAAATAATGTCTTGGCAACCCGCAGATTTAGCTGTATTTACAGCTAATTCAATTTCGCTCAAGGATGCCATCCCTGTAGACATAATCAGGGGTTTACCCATCGATGCGGCTTTAGTTATCAGCGGAATATCTGTCAACTCAAACGACGCTATTTTGTAGCAAGGCACGTCTAATTCAGCGAGAAAATCAACAGCCGAGGCATCAAAAGGCGAGCTAAATGCCAGCATGCCTTGCGCCTTTGCTCGTTCGAATAACACACTGTGCCATTCGTATGGAGTGGCCGCTTTAGCATATAACCCATGTAATGAAGCGCCATGCCATAAATTGTTCTTTTCCTGAATAACGAAGTCAGCTGAATTAACGTCTAAAGTCATGCTATCAGCGGTAAACGTCTGAAGTTTAATTGCATGAGCACCCGCCGCCGCAGCAGCATCCACCATGGCAAGCGCTAAATCAATCTGCTGATTATGATTACCGCTAAGCTCTGCAATAATAAAAGGAGGATGCTCAGCTCCTACAGCTGTATTTCCAATGAATATAGTGTGGTGTTTATCTATCGACATAAATTCGTTCTTAGCTTGTGATTCGTTCTAACGTTTAGGTTATCGACTTAGCTCGGTAAAAATTGATTCTATGCCATCCGCGAGCTCTTCAGGTTTATCACAACAACATTGCTCGTGGTTACTTTGAGTAAAGGGGCAATGAACCGGACAGCGCTCGGTTTGCTCAGTTGCGTAGTCTGGCATACTCAATAACGGAGATTCGCTAGCGCTGATTAGCAAGGTTAAACACCCTACGGCTGTACCATACCATTGTGATTCCCCGGGCTTTGTCACCACCAAGTCGGCAGCAGAAACTTTACTTAACATTTCCAGTAGTGGCAATTTACTCTGGGCATTTGACCAAACCCTATACCCTTTGGCTTCAAGCACGTGTTTCAACTCTAATACATATGGATAAGCATATCCGTCATGGGCATCGGCTAGGCACAAGGCAATTGTCTTCGGGTGTTCAATCGAGTCTTGAACACCCGAATTTCCTTTGTCATTTAAAAAAATAGGAGACTTAGCCGCAGGAAGATGCTCAGTCGGTATGCGTATATCAATGTCGATATTTTTAAAGCCACAGCACTCCCGTAAATAAAACTCAGTAAAGCCAGCGTCAAACTGTTGCTGGGTATCCCACCAGCGACTATGTAAACGACTCATGCCACTGAATGTGCTTTGCATGTAATACTCTGTTGACTGCACAAATTCAGGTTTCAGGCTTTGCTCTTTAAATTGACTGAATAAACTTTGCACTGAAATATTCAACATATTGCCAGCGACATTTTCGCCTGCATCGTGAAGAAAACGTGCTAAAAAACACGGCATAAATGCCGTATCAAGGTTCACTATTTGGCTATATTGATTGGGAATGATCTTTTCTGCCAATCCCAGAAAGGCTTCAATTGCGACCAATAAATCATTTGGCCACGCATGAGCAGGTAGGCTAAATGTTGTAATATCTGGGTCAATCAGCTTGATGATATCAACACCATCACCAAAGGTGAGAAAATCAATATGGCTGTCTGGGAATGCTTGGCGAAAATGCCGAAACGCCGCTACGCCGATTGTGGCTGCATCTTTTACACTCAACATACGGATAAGCAATATACGCTCGGACTTTAGCGATGCAGACTCATTCATTCTATTCCCCCTTGTTGAATTGGATAAACGCTTTATACATTAGCTCAGCGCGAACCCAATCCTCAAGCGTGTCGATGTCTTGTACTAGGTGGCGGGGCAACACAATAGGAATACTGGTTTCACTGAAAGTAGGAATTCCTTTTAAAAAGGCTTCGCTTGTTCCCCAATAAAATTGCCCTGCATCATGAAAGGCCTCTGCTAAATCCTGAGAGCGTTTTGGAATATCTTGAGGAAAAAAAGGAAACACACCGCCATTTTGCATTTTAAGTGCCCGCTGTATAGGGAAAGGAAAACTAGTCACGGAAAAGGCAAAATGTTTTAAACTATCAGAAGTTAGCCTTTGGAGCCCTTCTTGTAATGCCGAGATTTGGATAAACGGCGCTGTCGCGTAAATGCAGCATGTATAACGTGGGTTTGTTCCTCGTGCTTGCATTTCCTTAATCGCATGCTGAACAACAGGCGTTGTACCGGTAAAATCATCAGACAGATCAACCGGTCTCAAAAACGGTATTTCCGCGCCATAGTCCTTCGCTATTTGTGCTATTTGATCACTGTCGGTAGATACAATAATCTTGTCAAACAATCCAGAATTCTTTGCCGCTTCAATAGAGTAAGCAATTAACGGCTTCCCGCAGAACATTTTACTGTTTTTACCTGGGATACGCTTACTTCCGCCTCTAGCGGGGATAACGGCAAGGTTCATTTAACGAGACTCACTGTAACACTTCGTGCAGGCTATCAATAACATGCCGCTGCTCTGACTCCGTCATAGCAGGAAATAACGGCAAGGTTATAGCACCTTGATAAAATTGTTCAGCATGGGGGAAGTCCCCAGTCTGAAAACCTAACTTCTGGTAATAAGGTTGTTGATGAATAGGGATGTAGTGGACGTTAACGCCAATCCCTCGGGCCCTTAGTTCGTCAAACACCTGCTTGCGATCATGTTCCAACAGCTCAATCATAAAAAGATGCCACGCACTGCTAGCAAACGCTTCCTCATTAGGTAGCTTTACAGGCAAAGCACGCAATGCATTTACATAAACAATAGCTTTCTCACGTCTGTGCTGAATAAACTCATCTAATTTGTTCAACTGCGATAGCCCCAAAGCCCCATGCAGGTCGCTCATCCGGTAGTTATAGCCTAATTCGTGCTGCTCGTAGTACCAAGCACCTTGCTCTTTATCATCAAGTAAGGATGGCTCGCGAGTGATACCATGCTTAGCAAACAAGGTTAAGCGTTCGAGTAAGCTGTTATCGTTTGTTGTTATTGCGCCGCCTTCTGCTGACGTTATCGATTTCACAGGATGAAAACTTAGCACCGTCATATCACTGTATTGACAACAACCCACAGGTTTACCTTGATACGTCGCCCCAAGCGCGTGAGCTGCATCTTCAATTAGCGTAATATTGTATTTTTCTGTCAGCGCTGCAATAGCTTGCATATCACAACTAGCGCCTGAAAAGTGCACAACAATCAACACCTTAGGGGTTTTCTTGCAACGAGCAAGTTTGCTCTCTAATTGTTCTACACAGATATTGCGTGTCAGCGGGTTTATATCGACAAAATCAACCTCAGCTGCGCAATAACGCGCGCAATTTGCTGAAGCAACAAATGAATTTGGAACTGTCCAAACGAGATCAGTCGGCCCCACCCCCGCCGCTAAACAGGCAACATGAAGACCAGAGGTACCGCTATTTACAGCCAACGCAAACTGGGCATGAGTGTACTCACACAGTGCCTTTTCAAATGCAGGCACTGCTATCCCCTGAGTGAGGAACTGATTTTGGAGGACGTTAACTACCGCATCAATATCCTCTTGATCTACAGCATGGCGCCCATATGGCAACATATTCAAAGCTATTCCGTGACTTTATCTAACTTGCGAAGTTCTTCAACCGATAAAAAATGAGGATTAGTGCCAGAATGATACTCAAATTTGTCTTCTACAGGTTTACCGATTTCCCCAAGTTTATTGCGTTTGTAGTTTATGTTCTTTTCAAAAAATAAAATGGCGGGTGTGATGACGTAGTGGTCATCAAACTCTAACGAATGATGTGCCATTTCTTCAGGCACCATCACTTCGTGTAGCTTCTCGCCTGGGCGAATACCTACCAGATCATGATCGCGTGTGCCACTCATAGACTCCACTAAATCAAGGATTGATACTGAAGGAATTTTCGGCACGAAAATCTCCCCGCCTTGCATTCGTTGAAAATTTCTAACAACAAATTCAACGCCTTCATCTAATGTGATCCAAAAGCGGGTCATTTCTGCATGAGTGACAGGCAAACTTGTTTTACCTTGCTCCAATAAAGAGCGATAAAACGGCACTACCGAGCCACGAGAGCCAACAACATTGCCATAACGAACCACTGAGAAACGCGGCCCCTTAGCACCAGAAATATTATTTGCCGCTACAAACAGCTTATCTGAAGCGAGCTTGGTAGCCCCGTATAGGTTAACCGGATTTGCGGCCTTGTCAGTTGATAAGGCAATCACACGGCTCACATTCGTCGCTATCGCCGCATCAATGACGTTTTGCGCGCCATTGATATTGGTTTTAATACATTCGTTTGGATTATATTCCGCTGCAGGGACTTGTTTTAACGCGGCAGCATGCACGACAAAATCAACGTCACGCATGGCCGAAATCATCCGTTCCTTGTCACGTACATCACCAATAAAATAACGCATACAAGGCGCATCAAACACCTGCTGCATTTCAAATTGCTTAAGTTCATCGCGTGAATAAATGATAAGTTTTTGCGGTTGATAGTGCTTTAAAAGGTAAGAAACAAAGCGCTTACCGAATGAGCCGGTACCGCCGGTAATAAGAATTGATTTATTGTTGAACATTTTTCCATCACCAAGGGTTAAGCTGATTGGGGTTTATCTTAGTGTATATGACTATGAATATTAAGGATATTAACAAGATACGACTAATTCAATAATATACGAATATTGGTACTAACTATTTGGTGATTGTTAATAATATTTCTTTATTGCTTTGCGCCCCCGAATTAACCCACTCAATTCTTTTAAAGATTGATTAAATAGCCGTTGTGCGCAATCGACCAATGCATCATTCACTTTAATTTCCGCTTCGCAAAACTGGGCCTTTTGAGCTTGATCTAATGTGCTTAAATAATTGTTAATACAACGGTCACGCTTAACTGACAGAGAGTGAAATGATTGCTCATCCAATGCTTCACTGTTAAGCAAGGCGGCAATTTCCTGATTAAGCACAGATAATTCAGGCGGAGTAAATGGGTGCTCAAGGTTAATTTTATTCACACTACGGATTGACGCTTTTGTCGCTGTGCATCGTAAGCTTCTTGCTTCGCCGCTTCCGGGATTTGTGACCATGCCGTTTTAATCGGTAACATCAAATTAATGACCTCATCCATAATTTGCACGCTATTTTGTACTGTCGCGTCAGTTAATCTTTGCGCCATGTAATCATACAATGAGAATAAATTTTCAGCGACTTCTGCATCATTGCTTAAATCGAGCGTGTCACGAAGATTAATCAATATTGCTGTACATCTACCAATGTGCTGCGCCTTCTCCGCATACTCTTGCCGTTCTATACAGCCTTTCGCATAAGCCATACGGTCAAGCGCGCCTTGCATTAGCATCAAGGTTAATTTGTGTGGATCTGCCTGGGCAATTTCTTGTTTTAAATTACCTTTTTTATAAGCATTGATACCTTTTAAAGCCATGTTAATTATCCTTTAAACCCTATGCCGAACCCAAAGCAGCGACCAACGCTGAACCCGTTTGGTTAAGCTGTGCCACAGTCTGATCTAGATTCAAATATTTGTCGCGTAAAATCTGTTCTGTTGAGGCCATCCGTAATTCGAATTGCTCTCTTTCATCCGCTAATTGGTCTTTCTGATCTCGAACGGAGCGTTCCCTAGACGAGAGCAGACCACTAAAATTCGTATATTGCTCCACATATTCATACATGCGAACAGCAACACCTTGCTCTTCATCAGCGAATAATGCAGCTATATCATCAAAATTATCTTCAAGGGCGTCGCGCAGTCTGTCCTCACCGCTACCAAAACCATACTTATCCGACGAACCAATTTCTAAGTCTCCGTCGTCATTAAACTCGATTCCCAATTGGAATAATGTCCCTAAACCAGACGAAGAGACACTAGAACTAATCATGTTCGACAGTCCCTGCTGAATTCCCCGAATCATCGAGTCGCCGGCAAGGGCGCCATCTTCTTCTAAATCTGATAGGCCATAACGAGTAAGTGAAGTAATTTGGGTATTCAACGCATTAAAGTTGTCTACAAAATCACGTATTTTTCCCTCTAGACCTTCTGAATCAAAACCGATTTTTAAGCTAGATGTGAGAGGTGTGACACCATCCTCTCCCAATTCTGATAGCTGAGAAACAGTAAATGATACGTTCTCAATCACATTCTCAAATACAGTGGTGCTACTTTCAACTGCGATCCCATCAATGGTCGCCTTAGAATTTTGTGCATTTTTAACGGGAGATAGATAGTCAACGGTTTCAGTAGAGTTGGTAGTAGCCACTCTATTGAGCTCTGCCAAATCATTGTCGTTAACGATAACCAAATCATTCCCTTCCCCTTCAACAGAGGAGGTAAATACTAGCTTAGCGCCACCAGATGCAGTACCGGTATCGATAATACTCGAGCGCACGCCGAAATTATCATCAGCGCTGTTAATAGCTGAGCTAAGCTGCTGCAATGTCATTCCTGCATTCACATCAATGGAAAAACTATCGCTGGTCGCGCCAATCTTAAATGTTAAACTCCCAGAAGGCGGGTCAAGTAAAGTGGGTTGGGTATAAACAGGATCGCTGGTACTGGAAAAACCACCGTCAGCGGCATTGTCAGTTTCAATACGACTACCACTGGCTATTTGTGTCACAGCGATAGCATAGGTTGCTTCAACGGCACTATTTGAAGCATCCGCGGTAAACGGCTCTATATTTTCGCTAGGGTTTTTAATAGTCGGTTCGCGACCTTTTAAGTTCGCATCGCTTCGCAGTTCGTCCACGCTATCCAAAAACTCTTTCATTTTAGATTTTAGCGTGCCAATACTCGAAATTTCAGCGTCATAAGACTCTTCTTGTGAATCTAGTCGTTCTTGCTTAGGGGCACGTTCTGCCTCTAACAATTGACTCACTAAAGCCTCTAAATCAAGTCCTGAGCCGACTCCTAGCGATTGAATTGACATAATTACCTCTTATTTAGATACACATGCGTTATGCCTGCTTATCAAAAAACATACCTACTGCTGAACCAACATCCATCTGCAACTCTTTGATACGCCGTGATAAACTCAACACCTCTTCAGTCGGGATTTGTCTAATAATATCCCCACTATCAGAGTCGGTCACCTTAACCACTTGTTTACCACTATCGTCATCCACCGAAAAATTCAACTGCTTATTTCTCGTTTGAACAAACTCATTCACCTCTGAAATCGCTTCTTCCAAGTTTTGCGGATTTGGTTGCAACGCCTCATCTAGTTCTTTATCGGCGGTTAGCAAAATCTCTTTAGCTTGCTCGATATTGGCTTCCTTTACTGAATTCGATTCAAATAAAGTTGCACTGGTTTGCCGAGAAGCAGCTACGTTTTCAGAGTTTGTATCATCTGCAAAAACAGCAACATTCTTGCCAACTTGTGAAAGATTAACATCCATAATGTCCCCCTAAACAAGGAAGGGAACATGGCATGTTAATATCCTATGTTCCCTCTTCATAAATCCTATCAACCGAACACTATTATTCAGTATAAACTACTTTTAAATGACCACTGAGTAAGACAATTATCCTAGGAGGCTTAAGGCGGTTTGGGGAGCCTGATTCGCTTGACTCAAAACCGAAAGTGATGCTTGCTGAATAATTTGATTACGAGTCAATTCAGCGGTCTCTGCAGCAAAATCCGTATCGCGTATACGTGAGCGTGCACTGGATATATTCTCAGATATATTGCTTAAGTTACGAATGGTCGATTGAAAACGATTTTGCAACGCACCTAAGTCAGCACGAACCCCACCCACAACCGAAATCGCTTCAGAAATAGCCTGCAATGCGGCTGACGCACCATCAACCGTATCCACGTTTAAATCATCGATATTTAAACCTGCCGCCCCAAAGCCATCATTGCGTGACAGATTCACTGAAATATTTTGGTTACCGTTTGCGCCCACCAAAAAGCTAGCTGAGAAGGTACCGACCAAAATATCCGTCGTTCCGAACTGTGTGTCAGTTGAAATACGTGTAATTTCAGACTTAAGAGCGGACACTTCTTTTTGCAAGGCTGCTCTATCAGCATCTGAGTTAATGCCGTTCTGAGATTGCACCGCTAGCTGACGAATACGCTGTAGAGAAGAAGTCACTTCTCCTAAGGCACCCTCAGCGGTTTGCGCTAACGAAATAGCATCGTTCGCGTTTCTTGCTGCTTGATCTAGCCCTTGAATTTGGGTTGTTAAACGATCTGATATTTGTAACCCTGCTGCATCATCTGCCGCCCGGTTAATACGAAACCCCGATGATAAACGCTCAAACGACGTATTGAGTGACGCGCCTGAATTGAACAACTGACGCTGAGCATTCAATGATGGTACGTTAGTATTTACGAATAATGCCATGATAAAACCTCCTGGAAACCTACCTTTAGCCTATTAAGCTCAGTAAGCCCGCCTCAAAATTCAGTTGCAATGAGCCTCCTCATTGAAACCGCCTCACTGCGTTTTTGCTTGGTACCTCTACCTCACAAAAACGCTACAAGTGATTAGTTAGATCACCCCTCAACTAATGTTATCGACCACAACTTCAGCAACTTTAATTTTTATTCGACTTTTTTTGAAAAAAATTTCTGCCAGCGCGGAATATATAAAACAACGCAATAGAAACTTATTGGCACGCGAAGTGCTTATTAAGAAGGGTGATGCAATAAAAAATTGAGAAACGCCAAGAACTTGGCGGGGAAATAAAAAAGGCCGGGCCAAATGACCCGACCAAATTGCTCACGTTAGGAGAACGAGCAAAAAAGTTTCTGTCCGACTGGCAGATCAGAGAATGAATACTGGCCTCTCAACCAAACTTCTACACTCTCAGTTCTGTTGGTCGGCGTTTTGCGCAACTCCAGTCACGCATCTTCCCTGACATAATTAAGCAACCTTCCTTGGTTACTTTCAGGGTGGCCTCTCATTTCCTACCCTCTGAGTAATTCTTTAGCAAATGACATTTAACTAATAGGTTAACTGTACATCGTACTTGTCAGCGATAATGAGAGTATCGCAGCACCTAACAGGTCAATACTGCCGGTTAGACGGCAAATTTTGTAAAATAAGTTGCCAAACTTTGCCGCTCATCGCCACTTATTGAGAACGAGCGGGTCGTTTATGAAACTCCTCTGATGATTAAATTTTATTCTCTCATCAGTTCATACGGCCTATTTCAATCATCTTTATAGTGACTACCTAAGACTTACGTTTCATTGCTTCATTGCTTCATTGAAACGCTAGTACGAAGAGTATTCAGTATCAATTTTCTGGCAAAGTCTTATAAAAGAAGCCACAGTCCTACATTTTATAAATAGTGTTTCGGTACATTCCTAACAACAGTTTGCTCTAAACTGAATTTCACAAACTAATTCATAGCCCTAAAACAAAGTGGCTCTAACCAATTATCACGTAGAGCAAATTTTCCTGAAACTCGTTTTGGCACACAACCTGCTTTACTATATCGCCAACTGGTACCCTGGTTGGCATGTTTTGTCTGTGTTACCACACGGCAAAATGTATCGAGCGAAAGCTCTTAGCTGACAGGCAGGTTTGATGGCCTAAACCTCAAAACCTCACTACCTCCTGGCGTCTTCCTTGTCTGTCAGCCATTTCTAAGTTACTTCATTTTCATAATCAAATGCCACCTACACAATAGAGTAAGCAGCACCATTTAGCTTTATCCTTGCAACAATTGCAGTGCTGACTGAGGTCTTTGGTTCGCCTGGCCTAGCACAGTGATACTCGCCTGTTGGATAATCTGCCAACGTGTAAGCTCTGCGGTTTCTACGGCAAAATCAGTATCTCTAATTCGACTACGTGCTGCTGAAACATTCTCAGAAATATTACTTAAGTTACGTATTGTAGACTGGAATCTATTTTGTATTGCACCGAGATCAGCGCGCTTTGCATCGATGATAGAAATGGCTTCTAATACTGCAACCATGGCCCTTGAAGCCCCAGCGACTGTTGCCACGGATATGTCTTCCCCGTCAAATAAACCTGCAGCACCAAAACCGTTGGTACGCGATATGTTTATACTGATAGTTTGTCCTGGGTTTGCTCCGACTAGAAAAGCCGACGAGTAATCACCACCCAAAATATTTACCCCACCAAACTGCGTGGTAGCGGCAATACGGCTCATTTCAAATTTCAACGCGTCGACTTCTTTTTGCAGAGCTAAACGGTCTGCGGATGCATTGATCCCATTTTGGGCCTGTACTGCAAGCACTCGAATACGCTGTAAAGCTGTGGTCACTTCGCCTAACGCGCCTTCAGCGGTTTGCGCTAAGGAAATGCCATCGTTGGCGTTTCGAACGGCCATATTAAGGCCTAAAACTTGAGTAGTGAGTCGGTTAGATATTTGCAATCCTGCCGCGTCATCTTTGGCGCTATTAATTCTAAAACCAGATGACAATCTTTCAAACGACGTATTTAAGTTGTTGTTCGACGTGAATAATTGACGGGTAGCATTCAACGACGACACATTCGTATTAACGAATAAGCTCATTTTCTTTCTCCTAACGATTTTTTTAAACCATCACCCGACTATTGATTTTATTATTGTCGTGGTGAACACAGGACCTTGCTTTAATTATTATTGGTCTCTGTTCTAGCGCTGGCTTATTATTTTTATGAGTTACCTAGCGGCTATGTTTAAGTTATCGAACGGACACAGAAAATCCTTTAGCAAAAAAAATGACTAAATATTTTTTCTTTTTTAATTCATTAGGTTACGAGTAAAAATAATTGCAAAAAAAGCCGAAGGTTAACCTTCGGCTTTACGCTCTTACGTTAGGAGAGAGTGAGCAGACTCTCAACTGATTGGTTCTTTTTAACCTGGTGCACTACCTCCTGGCTTCAAAGCCCCAAGCAGTAGGGTCTCGAAACCTAGGTTAACTAACCAATTAACCTAGTAAAGATAAAGCTGACTGAGGACGCTGATTAGCCTGGCTCAGTACGGTTAAACTTGCCTGCTGAATGATTTGGTTACGCGTCAATTCTGCAGTTTCTGAGGCGAAATCAGTGTCACGAATTCGTGAACGTGCACCTGATACGTTCTCAGAAATATTTGATAAGTTACGAATAGTTGATTGGAAACGGTTTTGCAACGCACCCAAATCAGCTCTAACGCCACCCACTGAAGATATGGCTTGTGATATTGCCGTCAACGCAGCTGATGCACCTTCAACAGTGTCGATGTTTAAATCGTCAATGTTCAATCCTGCAGCACCAAAACCATCGGGGCGAGACAAGTTAACTGAAATGTTTTGTCCACCGTTCGCACCAACAAGGAATTTAGCGGAAAAAGTTCCATCTAGAATATCCGTTGTACCGAACTGTGAATCAGTTGAAATACGTGTGATTTCAGATTTAAGCGCAGATACTTCTTTTTGCAAGGCAGCACGGTCTGCTTCTGAGTTAATCCCATTCTGAGATTGAACCGCCAACTGACGAATACGTTGTAGTGAAGAAGTAACTTCACCCAATGCACCTTCAGCGGTTTGCGTCAATGAAATCGCATCGTTAGCGTTTCTTGCTGCTTGGTCTAAGCCCTGTATCTGCGTGGTCAAACGGTCAGTGATTTGAAGACCTGCAGCGTCATCTGCTGCACGGTTAATACGAAATCCTGATGAAAGACGTTCAAAAGAAGTATTCAAGCTAGAAGCTGAATTGAATAATTGGCGTTGTGCGTTCAAAGACGACACGTTGGTATTTACGAATAAACCCATGGTTTTCTCCTACACTCTCAGTCCAGTTTTCACTGGCAACCGAAAATCTAAATCGGTGGTTAAATAACACTAATTAGTATGATGACTTGTTAAATAAATCATCATTACTGGCTCTCTCAGAAATGTTATCGACGGTAGGAAAATTCTCTTTAACAAAAATTTGCCGTTTTTTAAGAAAACGGCAAGCTATTGCCGCTTTGCAATTGCTAACCAATTGAGTTTCAATGGTTTTATTGAACCAAAAATGATTAAAAATAATGCAAATTAAGTTTATTAAGCGGCTAACTTACGCTCACAAGCATCATGCATTTACCGATTTATGCGACTTTAGGGGGGCGCTATATTGCTGCTATCGAGTGGCAAGCAACCATGTAAGTGGTGATGGTGTGATAAAAATCGACACTATGACCGCGAATGCTCAGGTGAAATATACACAGCGTATTAGTCTTCCCAGCACAGATCTGCGGGACCCTAAGTTAAGTATTACCCCAAAGGATGAGTTGATGCTGTTAGCTTATGCGCGTAGATCAGCATCTTCCCACCATTTAGGGCTGTTGGGAGAAAATACCCCCGTCATCTGGACATCACAAGATGGTCTCAGCTGGTCTAGTCCGACAAACATAGGTGAGAAACATTGGTGGCTGTGGCGTTTACGTTGGCATAACAATAGCGCCTATGGTTTGGCATACAACCGCTCAGCAAATGCAGTGCATTTGTACTCAGGCCAACCTAAACAAAGTTTTCATCGTGTTAAAAGCAATGTATTTAGTTTGCAAACGCATAACAGGGGCTACCCCAACGAAAGTGACATGTGCTTTACAGATAACGGAACCGCTTATGTTATTTTGCGCAGAGACAGTGATACATACAGCGCACAACTTGGAGTAAGCCAAGCGCCTTACACGCAATGGCACTGGACAGATTTAGGTTTTTACTTAGGTGGGCCAAACATGCTCAAGCTTGATGAGCAAAGCGCGTTGCTAGCGGGAAGAGTTTTGTACAAAAACAAACTGGTTACAGCAGTGCTGAAGATAGAATTCAAACGTGCCAAAGTGACACCGCTCAAAATACTGCCATCCTCAGGAGATAACAGCTACCCTGGCATGGTTAGGCGCGGAAATACCTTATTCGTTAGCTATTATTCAGCTCATCAAGATCAGCAGGCCCACATATATTTAGCGGAGTTAACGCTTTAGGCGTCGAAAACGCGCCACGATGCTATATACAGCGACTTACCCTGAGATAGCTCAAATTACTAACTGATGTAATCAAAAAGCGAAAGCCCTGTCACTTTCGCGAATGTGGCTTGGGCAGCTTGCAGAGCAGCCTCTTGTTTGCTTAATTCAGACACAGCCTCGGCATAATCGACTTCTTCGATATTTGCTCTGGCTGTTTTGTTCGATATTTCGAGATCTAAATTTGAAGCAAACACCGACTGAGCGACATTGAGTTTCCCACCCAGCAATGAAATAGAGTCCGCTATGCTGGTTAAGCTGTTGTCAACGCCAATCAATGCATCACTAATAGCCTGAGCATAATCTTGATCCGATATATTTTCATCGTTAAGACTGTTATAAAAATCGTTCAGCGTTTCGGCAATATTCTTCTTTTCTGGCTTTTGCAGAGCATAATTAACCGTATCACCTACCACCCCTTCGATGGTGAACTCTTGTCCTTTAAATTCAAACGGCTCACCACTTATGAAAGGCTGGGTACCGACCACAGCTCCCGTGCCAACATTGGTAATCGTGACTTGATCAGCCGCGCTAATACTGATTTGAAACTCGTTGTTTGCGGCGACGACAGGATCATAATTTTGTGAATGAAACTGATCGAATTCATTTTGTGTGCTGATCCGCGTCGACGCAGACGCTACACCACTTGAAGAAGTGATTTGGCTATCTAGGCGCGCGTAAACGTCTTCAAATACAGTCTGTCCAGAATTATTCATGGCAAGAGAAAACGTATTCGAGATTCGAATTTCGTTTAAGCCTTCATCTCCTTCAAACGCATATTTGTTGCCAGAAGCACCGGCAGTATAGCTAAACGCAGGGGTAGCAGATTGGTACCCGGCAAAAATATACTCGCCATTTGCACTTTGGCTGTTCATAGCATCAAAAATTTGATCTCGAATTTGACCGATTTCAATCGCAATAGCTTTTCGGTCGTCAACATCAAGAATACCGTTGCCAGCCTGGATCATAAGCTGTCGAGCTCGCTGAATATTATCCGTGACATTGCCGAGTATGGTTTCTTCTTGCTCAACACTGTTAGTCAGCAAGTTGTTGTTTTTGTTGTATTGAGCAATTAAATCAATTTCTTCTGTTAAACGTATTACTTGAGCTGATCCGACCGGATCATCAGATGGTCGAAGTAACTTTTTCCCTGTCGATAGCTGTTGCTGAACATCAGATAAATCGTCTTGATTATCCAGTACAGCGCGAATGCTTCTGTCATATAACTGGCCAGTGGAAATACGCATTATATTCCTCTCACGTCTTTCATTATCTCACCATGCTCAATATGGTATCGAACATTTCTTGCGCTGTGTTTAACAAACGCGCTGATGCTGCGTACGATTGCTGAAATCGCACCAAGTTAGCAGCTTCTTCATCTAAACTTACCCCTGATACCGAATCAAACCAGTCTTGAGATTGAAGCTTTAATGCCTCTCCTGCCTTAACAGCAATATCGGCATTCGCAGACTTTTGTCCAATATCTCCCACAATGTTTGCATACGCTTCATGAAAACTCACCGGATCGCCTGAGCCAGCATTATTCAATTGCATTCCGTTTACATTTTGTAAATTGGCCATAATCAAACCGTTGCGGTTATCATTTAAGCCATTTGCATTGTAGCCAATTGCAAAGGTATCCCCAGCTTTAGGTTCTCCCTGTAACGTAAAGTCATAACCAGGGTAATTGTCTAGCGCATCAAATGCAGCTGGCCAACCTGGGGTATCTGCTGCTTGTGCCAGCAAATTGTCTAAAGAGGAAATACCGCTGACCGTCGTAATAATAGTGCCTGCGCTATCAAGTACTTCATATTCAGTGGCTGAATTAAAACGCACCGATGCTGGTGCGCCTACACCACCGCCTGGCGCCGTTCCTGGAGCATGAATTCCACCAGCACCATCAAAACCTGAAGAGCGCGCATCAAAAGGCGAAGTATCTACAAAGGTGTTGGTCACGGTTGTTGATACTAATTCCGCTCCGCCCAGATTGTCATCACCGGCTTCCACCCTAATTGGACTGGCAAGTGCTAAATCTTCGGGACGGGTTGTAAACACTTCGATTTTGTCAGCCACGTCTTTAGTCGGCTGTAGCAAAAATTGATCGCCGACTGCATACCCCGTTCCTTTAGAGAACTCTAACTCCATGCCCCCAAGCACCTCACTAAACACACCGCTTTGGGCCGTTAGACCTGGGTAACTTTGAGAAATCGGTACACCATCAACATCCGTTACCGGTGAACCATCAATGTTTAGCAAGGCCACCGTTACATCTATAGTGGGCGGAACACCCGCTGTCACGCCATCAATAGTGACATGATAATCTGCACTGGTAATATCGCTCGCCCCGCCTTGAGAGATACGACCATTGACGATAGACGTGTTATCGGCATTGGTAGGGTAATTTAAACCTGTGGTAATGGGGCGCGTAAAAATTTCTCCCCCTAATTGCTGGTCAAAATCCATACCTGCTCGGTTTTGCGTGTTCACCGCTTCAGTTACTGCCAGCGCTATCTGACCGAGCTCTCGACGACTTGGCTCTAAAACCTCATCGCGATACCGAAACAAGCCGCCGATAGTGCCCCCCAGCTCAGTCTCACTTAAATTTAATGAAGTGGGTTTGCCATTACTGGTTAGCTGCAATGATTTGTAGCTAAGATCGGCGCTATTGTTGACTTCAAATACGCTAAAAGTACCATCTTGCATCACCAATGATTCACCTGAGGTGAGGTTAATCATAATGGAGCCATCGTTATTGGAGCTCTCACGCGTTTCAATCGATACTAAACTACTCAATTCTAAGACTGCGGCATCTCGCTCGTTCATTAGTGCGCCAGGCACATCATGACGGTTATTCGCCTGGGCGATACGAATAGACTCGTTAAACGATGCAATCGATTCAACTAACGAGTTGACCTTATTTAAGGAATCAGTGAATTCAAAGTTAATCTCGCGCTCTTTGTTCGTCAAAAACGTTGATAAGGTTCCCATTTGCCCAAGCATGGACTCAGCATCACCTAGCACAAGTTGACGCGCTGACATATTCGTTGGGTCATCATTTGCGGTTTGTAGGGAAGCGAAGAAGCGACTCATACTCGCTGAAATACTGTTTGCTTCACTCGCAAACACATTATCTAAAACAGCGGTTTTAGTCCAATAAGCTTCGTGCTCAGCAAGGTTAGTCGTGTCACGGCGCAATTGGTTTTGCGCAAAGGTATTCATGACCCGCTCTGTCGTGTATTGCCCAACCCCACCCGTTAACTGAGCAACAAAGCTTGTACGTTCCCGCACATAACCGTCAGTGTTCACATTGGCAATATTGTTACCTGTGGTACTAAGTAATTGGTTACTTGCCTCAACACCAGAGCGGGCAATGGATACTAAATCCGCCGTTCTAATCATTTTTTATACTCCGCAAACTGATGCTGTTCATGGTTGATACTGCCGCAACGAACCGCTGTTCAATACAGACAGTATTTTGTCAGCATAAGCAGGATCGGTGGCATAACCCGCTTGTTGTAATTCGTTAAAATAATTTTTAGGGTCGCCGGTATGCTCCAGTGCTTGCTGGTAGCGCGGGTTGTCTTTTACGAACGATGCATAATCTTGCATTGCATCGTTAAAAGAGTTGTATGCTCTAAATTTGGCTTTTTTCGGGGCGGCCAATCCTTGCTCAAACTCGATTGTACTCACATTTGCGGTGTCGCCCTGCCAACCATTACCGGCTTTTATTCCAAATAAGTTGTGAGTATTTCCCTTATCAGTGTGCATCATGTATTGCCCCCAGCCAGTCTCTACTGCGGCTTGCGCTAACAACGCTTTAGGATCGATACCGAGTTCTTTAGCCACTTGCTGCGCTACAGGATAAAGCGTATCTAAAAATTCATTTTGATCACGAAAGGCTGCGTCTTTGTAGCCCGCATTTGACGATACACTTTCTGGTAACACAAGCTGTTGCGCCTGTTCAATACTTTGTGCGCTATGACGATTAATATCTGACAGATTTGCATCGTTACGAATAACACTAGAAGGCGTAAATCCATTGCCACCTTTACTCAATTGTTTAACTATGATGTCAGCTAAACCGATACTGCCGTTATTCGACATGTCGGTGGCTAATTGTTGATCATGCATGTCGCGGTAAAACTTTACCTGCTCTGAATTAAATGGGCTGTCTTTGTCGGCCATAACATCTTGTGCTTTACGCATAGACTTGAGCATCATTTGTACAAAAATCGCTTCGAATTGCTTCGCCGCTTCTTGTAATGCAGCGTCATCGCCGCTTTGTGCCGCACGGCGCAGTTTGTCTAGGCCCTGAATGTCATTCGCATTGCGCGACATATCAAACTGACCTTGAAACTTAATGCTGTTGTCTATGCTATCCATCGGCTACGCCTCAACCCAGTCAATCATGTTAAATCACCACCAACTCACCTTGTAAAGCGCCTGCTTCACTAAGCGCTTCAAGGATCGCCATTAAATCGCCAGGCGCTGCGCCCACTTCATTCACTGCGCGAACTAATTGGTCTAAGGTCACCCCAGGGTCAAATTTAAACATGCGCGTATCATCTAAATTAACATCGATGATCGACTGATCCGTTACTACCGTCTCACCTTCTGCCAAAGGGTTAGGTTGAGAGACTTGTTGGTTTTCACTGATTGTCACGGTCAAGCCACCATGGGTAATGGCCGCAGGCAATAAACGCACATCTTGACCAATCACAATCGTGCCGGTTCGGCTATTAATAACGATCCGTGCGGGCGCTTTGGCCGGCATAAACTCAAAATTCTCAAGGGTGGCTAGAAACCCTACACGCTGGCCCACATCCCTAGGTGCAGAAACCCGAACCGACGCCGCATCAACTGGAGTGGCAATAATATATCCTTTATCTGGATCTGCCCCTAAACGCTGGTTAATCGTGTCAGCTAGGATTTTTGCCGTTGAAAAATCAGGGTAATTTAGATTCAACGTCAAAAAGTCGTTTTGCATAAAACCACTGGGAACGGCCCGTTCGATTAACGCGCCATTAGCGATACGTCCGACCGTTGGTGTGTTAGCAACTATTCTAGAGCCATCGGCGCCTTGAGCACCAAAACCACTGACAACCAAACTCCCTTGAGCAACGGCATATACTTTCCCATCAAGCCCTTTTAAAAAGGTTTGCAATAGCGTTCCACCACGTAAACTTGCCGCCTCACCCACAGAGCTTACAGTCACATCGATTGTTTGCCCCGGCTTTAAAAAAGGCGGTAGTTCGGCATGAACCGCCACTGCGGCTACGTTTTTTATTTTCGGTTTTAAGCTGCTATCTAAACTGATACCAAAATTGGTTAACATGGTACGAAAGCTTTGTTCGGTAAAAGGGCTTTGCTCACCTGTACCCGGCAAACCGACCACCAGACCATAGCCTACCAATTGGTTACTTCTCACTCCTTGCACGCTTGCTAAGTCTTTTATCCGCTGAGCTTGGCCTATAGGGGCAATCACTACAGCTGAGATAATTAGTATGAATAACAGAAATTTCATTTGTGACTCCTGCCTAAAAAGGCCAGTACTCGGAAGAAAAGAATTGTGTGAGCCAGCCTTCTTTCTGTGCAGATGCAAAGGTGCCTGTACCACTATACTGAATGCGAGCATTGGCAATTTTAGTTGATATAACTTCATTGGTTGGGCTGATATCCGCAGGACGCACAACTCCCGTTAAACGAATATATTCATTGCCATTATTTAACGTGAGCCATTTCTCTCCGCGCACTAATAAATTCTGATTAGGGAATACTTTCATCACGGTGACAGAGATATCACCACTTAAATTATTGCTTTGATTGGCTGACGCATCGCCGGTGAATTCATTTGAACTGTCGACACCTAGCTGCACAGATTGTGAGCCAATATTGAGCGCATTGCCGCCTAATCCGATAATTGGATTCACATCGAGTGCCGATTCTTTAGAGGTGGTAGTACCTGCCGATTTCGTGGCACTGGTATTTTCTTGTAAGCTCACCGTAATGATGTCGCCTACTCGACGCGCTTTGACGTCGGAATACAAGCTATTTGCCATATCGGCCTGAAAGATTGAGCCATCCTCGGCAATTTTCTGCCGCGGTAACTCTGCCGTAATAGGTGCATAGTAAGGGTCGTTCGGCATGATATCCGGCTCAGGCGTGCTTTGACAGGCGCTGAGTAATCCACTTAATCCAATGACATATAAGGCTTTCATAATATTAACCATTAAAGTTGTTGAATAACCTGACCCAACATTGAATCCACAGCTGAAATCACTTTGGAATTCATTTCGTAAAGTCGCTGACTTTCAATCAGATTGACCAGTTCTTCAGTAACATTAACGTTGGATGTTTCCAGCGCTCCCTGAACAACAGTGCCTAATCCTTCAAGGCCTGGAACCCCTTGGATAGGCGCGCCACTGGTAGCAGTTTCCACATATAGGTTTTGACCAATAGGTTGTAAACCTGTCATGTTAACGAAATCAGATAAGCTGATTTGGCCTAACACTTGTGGGTCTGCTTGACCACGAATGGAGGCCGATACCTCGCCGTCTTGAGAAATCGTAATTTGCTGGGCGTCTTCAGGCACAGTAATGTTGGGCTGCAGTAAAAAGCCCGCACCAGGCGTAACAATCTGCCCTTCGTCATTTAGGGTAAATTGACCATTACGTGTATACGCAATTGTGCCATCTGGTTGCTGAATTTCGAAAAAACCACGCCCCTGGATGGACATGTCCAGCGCATTTTCTGTGGTCAGCATATTGCCTTGGGTATGGGCTTTTTGTGTGGCGACCACTTTGCTACCTGCGCCTAACATCAAACCCGACGGTAACTCAGTATCCGCTGATGAACGACCACCCGGCTGGTTAATATTTTGATAAAGCAAGTCTTCGAAAATCGCTCTATCTTTTTTAAAGCCAACAGTACTGGCGTTTGCCAGGTTATTTGAAATAACAGCCACATCAGTCTGTGCTGCATCGAGTCCGGTTTTGCTAATCCATAATGCTGGGTGCATAGGACACCTCCTCTATTAAATTTATTTTAAGCCTGTCGCTAATAATCAGTTGTTCAACTAGAACTAAACAATGCGCAGTAGCTGATTCGCTCTGGAATCTAAATCACTGGCTTCTTTCATGAATTTCACTTGCATTTCGTAGTGGCGCTGTAAGCTGATCATATCGACCATTTCTTCCACTGGGTTCACGTTGCTGCCTTCTAGCATGCCGTTGCGAATGCTGACCGTAGGGTCAAATTGCGCTAACTCGCCGTCTTTTTGACGGAACAAACCATCGTTGCCCCGCTCAACGTTGTCTAAATCTGGATTGACTAATTTCAATCTACCCACTTCTTCAAGCACGGTTTCAGGCGCACCTTGTGGCCTAACTGAAATGGTTCCATCACCTGCAATGTTGATGTTCGATAGTGGTATTGGCAGAAATACTGGGCCAAACTCGCCGACAATAGAATTTCCAGATGAATCTTGTAATTGCCCATCGGCACTTATCTGCAAACTACCGTTACGGCTATACGCTTCAGCGCCATTAGCATCTAGTACGGATAACCAACCTTCACCTTGAATAGCGACGTCTAAGTTTCGTTCGGTTTGAATCATAGCCCCGCCTTCAAAGTTGTTGGCAGGGTTCTCTGTCATGGAAAAAACCCGAGTCGGTAAGCCGTCACCAAACGCTGGCATACTGCGCGCCTGCTCTAGCTGAGCTCGAAAACCCGTAGTTTGCGTATTGGCAAGATTATTTGCGCGAACAGCGGTCCCAAGGAGATCTTGTTTAGCCCCGCTGGCGGCAATATAAAGCAATTTATCCATGACAACTTCTTGACGAAAAGTGAATTTACTAAGAACTGTGCAAATAAAGTGCCATTCATAGCAAACAGCATATTAATTAAGCAGTGGTTGAATGAAGGCCCTAGTTTAAACCCAGTTAAATTCAACCTATAAAAAAGGCCACATAACGTGGCCTTAGGATAATAAATGTTTGAAATTATTAACGAATATTCAAGATAGTCTGGTTAAGTTGGTTGTTAACTTCAAGGGCACGTGAGTTCGCTTGGAAGTTCCGCTGAGCGATGATCAAATCAATCAATTCAGTGGTCAAATTCACGTTTGCTTGTTCTAACGCTGAAGAGTTAATATCCCCAAACGTACCTGTGGTTGCCTCACCGGCAAGTGCTTCACCGGATAAGATACTTTCTTGCCACTGGGTATTACTTTGTTGCGTCAACCCTTGATCATTGGCAAAGCGTACCAAGGCCACTCGGATAATCGGCTCTGATGTACCATTAGAGTAGGTTGCTCTTACTAGACCATCAGCACCAATATCAATACCTGTTAACCGGCCTACAGCTAGACCATCTTGCTCCAATGAAGTGACTTCAAAAGCAGAGGCAAATTGGGTCGGCTCATCTGCCGTTGCCACATTGGGATCAAAGGCAAAGTTGGTTGATATTGTTTGAGATGGATCTGAACCATTGGCTAGAATAGTTCCGCCTAATGCAACGGATGTAATATCGCCTGTTGGACTTGGGGTACCATCAGCATTTTGAATTTCAGTAAAATCCCCCCCTGCGCTAAAGGTCATACGATATCCAGCAACACCTGTACCAAGAGACGTTTCCCCCACTACATTTGGCCCTGTGGCTGGTGGGTTGCCGATCGTGTCCCCTTCTGTGTTAAGCGGTTGTTCGTCCATGTAAGTTGCAACGACCCACTCATTACTGGCAGCAGCCGAATCTTTCATAAAGTAATACGTCATAACGTGGCTATCACCGAGTGAATCAAACACGGTAACAGAGGTTGCAGCATTATAAGTAAGTGGATCTGATGGGTCGAAAAGATCCAAGTTGACCGCATCATCACCCGCTGGCAAGTTCATTTTCAGTGATACTTCAGACGTTGGCTGAGGTGAACCTGACGAGTCAGGGATACGTACAGGCTGAGTGGTACTTAATGCAACAGACGAAGAGGTTCCATCTGGGTTAACAGGGAAACCAAGCAAGTTATCGCCGTTAGAGTTCACCACGAAGTTTTCAGCATCAAGCTTGAACATACCTGCACGGGTAAAAGAAAATTCACGTGAATCAATTTCAGGGATCGTGGCAAAGAAACCATTACCTGTTACCGCAAGATCCAGTGAGTTATTGGTAAATTGCAAGCTACCTTGCGAGAATTGTTGAGCAACTTCTTGCGTTATTACGCCGTCACCTACCTTGGTTTTACCGCCTGCTAACAGGGATGATGCATAAACATCACCGAACTCTGCACGTGACTCTTTAAAACCTACAGTATTGACGTTAGCAATGTTGTTAGCCGTTGTATCTAAGTCTCTTTGCGCAGCGGAAACGCCACTCAATGCAATATTAAAAGACATGTTATTTTCTCCTGTTAACCACCAAGTTGAATGACGTCGTCGAGTTTGACACTGACATCACCATCTAGATTTAAAATGACACCTTGGCTGCTGCCAGCGAGGCTGACGCTATCAACATGCCGATTGACCGCTGTAACAAGCTGTTGGGGTTCGCCTGAAACATTACCTTGTGCTTTCACTACATAATTGCCAGGGGGCATAAAATTACCGCTTGCATCTTTACCATCCCAATTAAACTGAATATTGCCCGCAGGTTGCGTGCCTATATCAATAGTTTTAACTATGCTGCCCGATTCATTTTCAATGGTAATTTTGGTATTAAGTGTCGTGGTGTCGTTAATAACAACGCCTGAAACACCTTGCCCTTCGCTGGCCATATGAGCCACATCACCTTGTAGTAAAACTTGCTGACCTATCAAACTAGACGCTTGCAGCGCTTGATTTGATGTCATGGAAGTAGCAAACGTCTCAAATTTTTCATTAAGCTGGCTAATGCCGTCTGCCATTGTGAAACTGGTCATCTGAGCCACCATCTGATCATTGTCCACCGGCTTACTCGGGTCCTGATTCGCCAGTTGCTCGGTCAATAATGAGAAAAAATCCTCTTGTGACAAATTCTGATTGCTATCGTCAGCCACCGGCACCGTTTCTGGTTGCCAGTATAGGTCGCTGTTTAAGCCGTTTTTAACTAATGTATCCACGTCTGTACCTCAAATTATCCGGTGTGCGAGCGCTTAGCTGCCTTGGCCTAAACGCAATACGTTTCTAAACAAACGTTTAGTCGTATCCGCTACTTGAACATTGGTTTCATAGGCTTTTGACGCAGACATCATGTCGGCCATTTCTTCAACTATGTTCACGTTTGGTTTATAGATATAGCCGTTTTCATCCGCCATCGGGTGACCAGGGCTATACTCGATTTGCAATGGTGCTTGGCTCTCGACGACGCCTAACACTTGTACACCTGTACCTGCATTTTGATCTTGAGAAGCACGTTGCAATTCAGCGGCAAAAACAGGATGACGAGCCTTGTAAGTTTGGTCATAACTGCTACTGACAGAGTTCGCATTCGCCACGTTACTTGCTGTGGTATTTAAGCGCACACTTTGCGCACTCATGCCCGTGCTGGCGATATCCATTACGTTAAATAAACTCATTAGCTTTGACCTCCGCTGATGGCTTTTTTCATGCCTTTAATTTTACCGTTGAGAAACTCTACGCTCGCTTGGTAACGCAAGCCATTGTCCAGAAATGCGTTACGTTCAACTTGTACATCAACGTTGTTGCCATCGCCTGTATCAGGTTGATTGCTTATGCGAAATTGCATTTCACCTGAGCCTTGCATGTTGCCTTTAATATGGTTTTCATGAGTGCGGGTAAGATTTTGGCTACGCCCACTTTGTGCACTGCGCATAGCATCTTGAAAATTAATGTCACGTGCCTTGTATCCGGGTGTATTGGCGTTGGCCAAATTGCCAGCTAACACTTCCATACGCTCAGTGCGAACTTGCACAGCCTTGTGAGTGAATCCCATTAATTTATCTAAACTGATTGCCATTTGCTTTACTCCTCATTCGTCGGGAGTAAAGCAATAGCTATGCCACAAAATATTTGGCGGTGGTGAGAATTTTAATTAAGAGTTTGAAATTATTAAGTTTTTTTAACGTAATAAAGACCACTACCACTACGATTCATGTCGAAATCGGTGGAAATTCCGGTCAGCGACTCCGAGGCGCCAACAAAAAGAACCCCTTGCGGTTGCAGGCAAGCGGCAACTTTTTGCAGTATGGATGCCTTGGCACTTGCCGAAAAATAAATCAGTACGTTACGGCAAAATACCACATCATAGCGAACCGCAGTAGAAAACGGCGTTAGCAAGTTAATAGGTCTAAAAGTAACCAAACTACGTACGCTTTGCTTCAATATGCTACTGTTCGCCCCCGGTGGGGTGTCAAAAAACCGTGCTAATCGCTCAGCCGATAACCCTCTTGAAAGGGATAAGTTGTCGTACTTAGCTTCCTTCGCCAAACTCAACATGTCACTGGATATATCCGTTGCGATAATTTCAATACCAGCAGAAAATGCGCCTGGGTTCCGGGCCTTGTATTCAAGCACTGCCATAGCAATAGAATATGGCTCCTGCCCTGAAGAGCAGGCGGCACTCCATACTTTGACCGGTTTTTTAGCTTTGGCTAGTGAAGGCAATAAGGTATTTTGTAGAATTTCAAACGGGTAGCCATCTCTAAACCACAGGGTTTCATTTGTGGTCATGGCGTTAACAACTGCATTCATTAATGTCACGTCATAGCCTGAAGTCGTCCGTTTAATCAATTCAGATAAAGATGGATGATTAAACTTTAACACTAAAGGCGAAAGACGGCTGATCACTAAATATTGCTTGTTGTCCCCTAAAACAATGCCGCATCGATTTTCTAGATAACGGCAAAATACTCTGTATTCCTGCTCATCAAGTGTTTGACGGCTCAATAGATTTTCCTTGATGGTTATTTACTGTCGAACCACTTTTGCACTGAGGTCACCAGTTCATCTGGGTGGAATTTAGCAATAAAATCATCTGCTCCCACCTTTTGAACCATGGCCTGATTAAAGACACCGCTTAAAGATGTATGTAACACCACGTGCAAATCCTGTAACGCTGGATTATTTTTAATCTCAGCAGTAAGGGTATAGCCGTCCATTTCAGGCATTTCAATGTCAGATACCAGAATACCAACCTTATCTGTAATATTGCCGGTCTCTTCAGCCAATGCTTTTAAGCGGTTCAACGCCTCAAGGCCATTTTTAGCCATCTCAATTTCTAACCCTAGCGTAGATAAGGCTTTCTTAACCTGATTGCGCGCTACTGATGAGTCATCAGCAATAAAAATAATCTTTTCACGTTTGTTTTCAACCGAGATACTCGATACGTCTTCACTGACATCAGTGCTAATCGGTGAAATCTCATTTAAAATCTTTTCAACATCTAATATTTCAATAAGTTCTTTTTCAAACTCGGTGACTGCCGTTAAGTAACTCGCCCGCCCACTGCCTTTAGGCGGCGGCATAATCGCCTCCCAATTGGTATTGATGATCCGTTCAACGGCGCCGACTAAAAAACCCTGCACTGAACTATTGTATTCAGCGATAACAACAAAAGCAGAGCTTAAATCGTGAATTGGTTTGCCACCGGTCGCCATGCTCATGTCGATAACAGAAATGGTTTGCCCTCGGATATGAGCGATTCCGCGAATATAGGAATTTAACTTTGGAATAGAGGTCAATTTTGGACATTGCAGTACTTCTCGTACCTTAAACACGTTAATGCCAAATTTTTGCCGACCGTTTAATCTGAATAATAATAACTCTAAGCGATTCTGCCCCACTAACTGGGTACGCTGGTTAACTGAATTCATAATTTCAGACATGTAAAACTCCGTGAAAATTAAAATCGGCTTAATAGTTGCTTTGACCTTAATATCGCGGCAAATACTTCGCTCATTACGCTAAATCGTCTAATTTTTGACGCTATGCTCAGCCTGTATTTGCCTAAGCATAGACAAATCGGTCTCAAGTGAAAATGAATAATAATGTTATTTATAAAGTGCTTGTAGCAATCACCCTACTGGCTTTTACCCATTCAGTGGGCTTTGCAAGCACAAGCAGTCATAAAACGCGCTCAGCACAGTTAATTACTGGTGCAGAGCAATACGTGGCATCACAAATCAATACATCGGCAGATGCTCACTTAAACATTAGCACGGCTGACATTGATCAGCGGGTAAACCTACCTATTTGCCCCACGCCAATTGTGTATAGTGTCAATGCCGACTCTTTACAGCAGAGTAATATAGCGGTCAAGGCGCTATGCCAGCAAACAAATTGGTATATGTATTTAATGGTAAACGTAAAACAAATGCAGCCAGTGGTGGTGATATCAAACGCGGTAAGCCCAGGTACAATATTAAACCAGAGTAACATTAAGTTGGTCGATATGAACCGGGCACTATTGAGGCGCACGACATTCTCAACACTGGATGATGTCCTAGGCGCTAGGATCAAAAGACGCGTACGACCTGGCCAACCCATTACACCGAATAATTTATGTTTTGTCTGCAAGGGTGATACAATTGTCATCAATGCTTCAAATCCAATGATGCAAGTCAAAGCGACGGGAGTTGCAATGCAAGATGGTAATATTGGAGACACGATCAGCGTCACCAACAGCCGTTCTAAAAAGCAAATTAATGCACGCGTTGCCAGTACCAGCGAAGTCGTTGTTAATATATAGGTGAAACACCCGTACAGCATACAAAAATTGTGTAAGTCGCCCTAAAGATTTGTTCTAGGATGCCGATACAATATTTGAGGAAAGTTTATTAAGGTCAGGTAGTCATTATGTCTATTAACAATGTTAACAACAATGGTCAAAAGCAAGTTATTGATAACCAAAAAGTTAATCAACAACAGTCGCAAAACCATCAAGCGAGTGAAGCCGCTGCAAAGAGCACTTCAGCGCAACCTGTACGTCAAGATTCTGTGTCGTTAACGCAATCTGCACAGCAACTAGCGCAAGTACAGAAAAAGAGTACTGAAGCACCAGTCAATCAAGAAAAGGTTGATAGATTGAAAAAAGCGATTCAAAGCGGTGAATACAGTGTAAATCCTGAGAACCTTGCGAAGAATATTGCATTGCAAGAATCAGATATATTTGGCAGAAACTAGTATCGGCAGCATAATGATTGCCTACTAAACAACAGGCAAAGCGAATGTCAGAATTAATAAAAGCAATAAAAATACAGTTCGACCATCTCGAAAACCTCATTCAAGCGCTTGACGCTGAGCTGCATCTTATTAGCACCAGAGATGCAGAAGCCCTGATAAACCTGCTCAAAAATAAAGAAGAATTGCTGACGAATATTCAACAGCAAGACGACGCCATAAGCCAAGCATTCAATGCCGCCACTGAGCAAGAGCGCACAAGCGAAGAAGTTACTGCGCTATTTGAACAAGCGAAAAAGCTAGTCTCAGAGTGTGAATACCGTACCAAAATAAATCAAACCGCTGTTGAACAAGGTCAACTTCGACTTGAGCATTTACGCACCTTGTTACTTGAGTCTCGCGCTAAAGAGTCCATGACCTATGACAAGAGCGGAAAAGCACGTGGCGGTAAGAGCGGTCGAGGGATCAGCGCTTAGTCTACAAAGACTGAGGCCTTTAAACCTTCCTTTATTGCATTCTTCTTTGTTTAACCACAATGATGCACGCTAAGCGTATTCATTGTTTCGATGATGTTGAATCAGCCTAATGGCGGCAAGCTCTTGCCGCAAAACACCATAAATGACAATACTGCTAGGCTGTAAAAGGAAACCTGCCGCGAGCGTATATTAACGTTAGTAGTAATGAACGTCCTTTACGCGTTTAGGCCGAGCCGTAGAAAGATATATGTCGTACACACGTTTGAAATCTAACTCTAATTCAGTGGCATATAAGTCGTCCCCCACTGGGTAACTTTTGATTACCCTCGCGCCACGAATAACCCCTTGTACTGAACTCGATAAACGCTCATCAGATAGTAAAAAATTAGATAATGTCTGGCTACCGTCAACTTTTTGGCCATACACCTGCTCAGTAAGTTCACGATATGCATCGAGCTTTGAGGCTTTAATCGCCATTAGCATTTTAGTTGAGTCTGTATTGCCCCGTTGCCCTTTGATGGGTGCATAGCCAATAGCGGATAACACAGGGTACTCTTGTGGCTCTACCACCTCCCACTCAACCTGTTTATCGAACACAGAGGAACATCCGCCAAGCACCAAGCTTAAGCTCATTAAGGTAAAATATAATCTTTTCATATTGATTCCAGTGCTAACAGGCCGAGCAAGCTATTGCCGCTTTGTGGCCATTATCATGTGTATGGTATTGGGTATAGCAAGAACCGCACCTTTATTTAGCCGTTTTACAGCAACCAATAAAAATTCTGCTTAAAGGCTCGGTATAGGTATGAAAAATGCTTAACCAATGGAATTACACAAAGGCGCCTAATGTCTAGTTTTGTCCCCTGCACCACCAGTACTGGGCACAAAAGGACCTACTGCCAACACCATATGCGAGTAAACTCTTTATGCCTAAGTTACGTCAATCTCTAGCTACTGCTGTCACTTTAATGGTGTTGGCAGCGACTTCTTTACCTATGCTGGCGAATGCAGCGTGGTTTAAAGCGACGGGGCAAGCAATAATTAATAATGGCAATAAAGCTTTAGCCAAAAAACAAGCAACACAAGAAGCCGTTAAGCAAGCGTTGATGTTTGCAGGGGCTTCTATCACCAGTGTTCAAGAAATGTCGAACGGGTTATTAGAAAATGACCGCTTCGAAGTGCGAAGCGGTGGTGAAGTAAATGATTTAGCGCTTATCAGCGAAACCTACCACGATGACTATGTGACGATTACCATTCGAGCGGACATATTCGCGCACCAGAACCAATGTGCAGCAGCACAATACAAAAAACGCTTGGTCAGCACATGGTTTCCTATTCGCGATCGCCAACAAGGTCTTACCGGCGGGCTAACAGAATTTGGCCAAACCATTAGCGAGCGCTTTGAACATCAATTCAATCAAACGAGTCGATTCGCCCGCATAACTCACCGCAAGCCCTACTATTTGTCAACGCAAAGCCCTGACATCACAAACGACATCATCACGCTTGCACGGCGCACTGACAGCCAATATGTGTTAATTGGAGAGATTACCGAGCTATCAGTAGAGCGCACTTCACGAAATGCCCTACTCTTTTGGCAAGACGCGCCATTGAGCAGAAACTTTCGTTTAGAATTATTCCTCTATGATGGCAATACCGCCGCTTTACTTAAACAAGAAAACATCGCAATCCATAGCCCATGGGAGTTCGAATTACACCAGCAAGTTAGTCCTACTAGTCAACAGTTATGGCAATCGCAATATGGTAAAGCGGTGACAGCGGCGATAGCAGAACAAGCGACATTAGTAGATGAAGCATTAAACTGCTTACCTACATACGCACGCGTTTTACGGGTAGATAATGAACAGGTTACGATAAACATTGGCAAGCAAGATGGTGTGCAAGTAGGCGACGAAGTCACTCTGTTTAAACATGCACAATTCCTTGACCCGGTAGGCAACCTTCATCAACAATTGCAGCTTCACCCAAATCAGCTAGAGGTGATACGCGTATTTAACGACACAGCCTTGCTAGGATCAATATCTGGCGCACCATTGGCGAATGTTCAAGCAAACGACTTCGTTGCACGCCAGTAGCGCTTTCATTCTTAGTGGGGCTAAGCAATAATAGCGGGGTTAGCAAAAATGATAATGCTTAGGCTGTCCCCGTAGTTTAATGGATAAAACGAGCCCCTCCTAAGGGCTAGATCTTGGTTCGATTCCAGGTGGGGATACCAAATTGCATTATGAACAATCAACTTAACCTACTTTCTGGATAAGAAATATCCTTCAAACTATGTTTTAACAATATAATTCAATAGCTTAATCACGATTATCCAAATACCTAATCTGAATTCTCACTCGGTGACGAAATTTTCGTGGATAGCAAGACCGATTGCCTAACGTAATAACGTGTTATTGCTAGGCAATCCAGCGCTGCTTGGGCTACCTCACCCTGCATGTCATGTCCTTTTTGGCTTATTTCTTTAAGCGTTTATCTACAAACATGCTCGTTTGATGCTTCATCACGTACTAGGTGAGTGGTATATCACAGACGCAAAAGTTCAGCCTTGCCTATTATCTTCAGTATTTTTGTACACTTAATTTTTTATTTTCATAAATAACGAAAACATCACAAAACACTACCAACTCACTAGCTTTAACCTAATTGGCGATATTTTTTGCATCCTATATATTAATCAGCAAAATATTCCTCTAGGCGATGGAAAATAAAGACCTACCAGCACCACCTAAGTTATTGATAATAGTTTGCATTACCCTTTGTCTTTACATATTATCCCTGCGCTTTTTAACACGCTTGACACACTATCAACACAAAAGTAACGGATACCTAAATTAAAATGAAAAGATCGCTACTCGCTACGTCTATTGCACTGACAATGTTCTCTGCCATTGCACAAGAAACACCTAATAATAAAGCCATTGAAACCGTTACAATTTACGGTAATCAACTCAAGGCGCAGGAAGCGACAGGAGCAGCTCAGTACATAGGAGAGCAAGACCTAGAAAAATTCGCTTATACAGATATTCAGCGCATTATTAGGCAAGCGCCAGGTGTATCTCTGCAAGTAGAAGATGGTTATGGTCTTCGCCCTAATATTAGTATTCGTGGTGTCGCCACTGAACGTAGCGGTCGTATAACATTACTCGAAGATAACGTGTTGATTGCCCCAGCCCCTTACTCTGCACCATCGGCTTATTACTTCCCTACTGCTGGGCGCATGAGTGCTTTTGAAGTGGTCAAAGGCCCAGCGGCCATTACACAAGGGCCTTATACCATAGGTGGCGCAATCAATATGCTCTCCACCCCAATTCCAAGTACTCAAAGTGGGCAGGTCACTTTAGAAGCGGGCCAAGATGCAACTTATCGAGCGCACGCCACGATAGGCGGGAAAAATGATAATGGGTTTGGTTACTTGCTTGAGGCACACCAATGGCAATCGGACGGATTTCAGGACATTGACCGTAGCAGCAACGACACAGGTTTAGATGTAACGGATCTTACGATGAAATTAGCCTATGCGCCGAAGAATTCGCGCCATAGCGTTGAACTTAAATTGCAATACACAGATCAAGATTCCGAGCAAAGCTACTTAGGTTTAACAGATGCTGATTTTGCCAACGATGCCCAGCGCCGCTATGGTTTATCAGCGCTGGATAATATCAGCACTGAACATACACAAGTCATGCTGAACTACGCATTTCAAATCAATAAAGAGCTGAATTTTACCGCAGTTGCTTATAACAATACGCATGAGCGCGATTGGTTTAAAACCGAAGGCATTGACTTAGATGGAAGCGACAACGCTCAAGACTACTCACGTACCAGTTGGTCAAATGTTATTTCAGCTATCAACAATAATGAAGCAATCGGCGAAACGAGCGTAGCCATGCTGCGAGGCATTTTAGATGGGACCATAGATACCGAGGCTGGCAGTATTCAATTGCGCTCGAATAGCCGTGAGTACTATTCACGTGGTATTCAATTCGGTTTGAATTGGGATAAACAATTTGGTGACGCGAAACACCACATTGAATTCGGTGTACGCCTGCATGAAGATGAAGAAGATCGCCTTCAGCGCAACAGTACTTACCAGCAGGTAGACGGTCAGTTGCTGTTAAGTGATTTAGGCGAGCTTGGTAACGCGGGGAACCGTGTACAAGACGCTGATGCATTAGCAGTACATGTTTACGATCGCATTGAATTGGGTGATTGGGTATTCACCCCAGGTTTACGGTTTGAAGATATCAGCCAAAGCCGCACCCGCTACACCAATGGCGCTGATCGCGTGTTTAGAGATGATAGAGAAAACGACACCACAGTCTTGTTACCCGGTTTAGGTGTGTTGTATAAAATCGATAGCAATCTAAACCTTATCGCAGGTGCCCATAAAGGCTTCACTGCCCCAAGTAACTCCCCTGGTGCAAAAGAAGAAGAAGCGGTTAACTATGAACTTGGTTTTCGCTACAACAATGACGCTTTTAACGCCGAACTTGTTTATTTCCTCAGTGATTACGACAACATAGTGGGAGTATGTACCGCCTCTTCAGGCAGTGATTGTGAAATCGGCGATGCGTTCAACGGTGACGCGGCCACTGTGCAAGGTATTGAGTTCTTACTGAAAACCGAGCTCGGCCAATTCAACGGTATTCGCATCCCGTTCAACTTAACGTATAGCTACATCAATAGTGAATTTGATACCGATATTTCAGGTACTGACTTCTTTGGCGATGTCTCGGCTGGCGACAGTATCCCATACATTCCAGAAAGTCAGGGTCAAGTGACTCTAGGCTTAGAAGGCGATAAGTGGGCGACGTACCTTAATGCAGTTTTCGTTGATAGCGTATGTACCCGCGCCTCATGTGATGCATTTGAAGCCACTGACAGCTCATTTATCCTCGACTTGTCAGGCTCGTATAATGTGAATGCAGACTTACGTGTTTTTGCTCGTATTGAAAACCTAACCGATGAAGAAAATATTGTCAGCCGTCAGCCTTATGGCGCACGCCCTAACAAATCCCGTACTGCATCTGTGGGTATCACGTACAGCTTCTAAATTGCGAGAGTTGCCAACAGCGATTTAAGTAAAATTATCGCCCTAAATACAGTTAGTACTGCATTAGGGCGATTTTTTGTTTCTTTGTTATCCACTTATCTGTATTTTCCCTATCAGTACTTTTAGCAACACCTTCCATCGAAGGAATGATGCTTTGCTACCACATACTGCTCGAACGATGTCGTTGAACCCAAATATTTGTTAAATCAAAGTCATAATCGATACTGACTTGGTAATTTCCATTCGATCAACGTTATAATCGGGCCAGTTGTAATTCGCTAGAGGATGAATACCAGTTTATGTCGAATGATAATACAAAAGATGAAATGCCATCCATGGTATTGGATAAAGACGATCTCGATTCTTATCGTCGTAATCGCGGCCCTGCCCCGTCGAACAAGAGCAAGTCATCTACCACCAAGACAAAAGAGCCAAAAAGCAAAGGTTCGGGTCCTTCTTGGTTATCCATGCTTTTTTTCATCATTATTTTAGCAGCAGGCATTGGCTACACCGCTTACACCATTGAACAACAAAAGTTGGTGATTATTGAAGCGCAAAAACGAATTGGAGATTTAGAGAATCGACTTTCGGCCACAGGTGAGGAAATGGACCAGTCGGCTGTTGCGTTGCAAGTTAAAGTGACGGAACTAAGTGCCAAAACCCAAGAACTGTGGGAACAAATGGACAAGCTTTGGGCATCAGCATGGCGCAGAAATCAATCTGAGATCAAAGATTTAGAAGCGAGCATGAAGTCCCAAAAAAGCGCTCTTGAGCAATCTATCAGCGCGGTGAAAGGGGAAACCGATGTTAATGCAACCACCGTTGGCCTTTTACAGGAACAATTAGACAGCACCAATAATACCGCTAATCGTTTGGCTGAACTGTTGAATAAAGTTGAACAAACAGGCATAGATACTGAACAGCAGGTCAACAGCTTGCAGGAAAAACTCATGTCTACCGCGATAGCAAGCAATGGCTTGACTGGTCGTTTAGCTGAACTTGAGAAATGGCGTAAACGCGCTGAGGATCAATTAAAAGCGGCGAGCCAACCAGTAAACACAACACCATAGCGCCTGTTCAAACAGCCGGAGCCTGCAAGCCGATAAGGCTATAGGCCGTTAGCGCCCCGCTAGATAAAGACAAAAAAGGAGACCGTGGTCTCCTTTTTCAATCATAGTGCTATCAAATACGACAACAGGCTACTCAACAAACCCTTCATTGGCTTTTACCGTTAGTGGGTGATAACCAGGCTTGGCTTCTGCGAAGGCTTTTTGCGCCAATATCTTGCCCTTTGGTGTTTGCGACAACGCTTTGTAAATGGGTTTAACCAGCTTGTTACGACCAATGCTAACCAAATAGCTATGCACGCGAGGTAATGCAGGTTCATACCAATTTTCTACCGCCATTAGCAACCAGCTATGCGCTATTTCGTTATTTTTACTCTGGGTTAAGTCAAATGCAGCATCCAATTCAGTCAGTTGCTGCTGGGTCAAACTGTCTGGCATATTATTCAAGAAGTACAGCCACTGATGTACTACCCAATCATCTGCGTCGATATTCTTGGCATGTATCTCGCCATTTAGCCATTGGTTGCGGGCCTCATCGACAATTTTAAATGCGTTTGAGTGCGCAGCAGGTGCACCTTTGGGGATCCCCGATTCAAAAATCCATTGGTGAATTCGCTCTGCAGACAACGCATCAGCATAATCCGTTAACAAAGTAGCGTTTAAGTAAGCCATGAACTGATCAGTGGTGATACTTTGAAACGCAAAGTGCTCAAAATAATTTAGCAAAAATTTATCGAAGTTTTCACGTCCTACTTTTTGCTCAAGCTCACGCAAAAACAGGGCGCCCTTCTCATAAGGAATATTACTGAATACAGCATCGGGATCACGTCCGCGAAGATCGATAGCCAAGATCTGATCCTCCGGCGGTAAACTCTCTATATCAGCTTGCAAGTCTTGGCGACCAAGTACTGCTTCCATGTTGTATCTGTCATCACCGTAAACCATTTGCATGATGCGGTAGGTCAAATAAGTAGTAAAACCTTCGTTCAACCATAGGTCGCGCCACGTAGCGTTAGTGACAGTATTCCCTGACCAAGAATGCGCTAATTCATGCGCAATCAAAGACACGAGGCTTTTATCACCTGCGATTACGGTCGGCGTAATAAACGACAAGCGCGGGTTTTCCATGCCGCCAAACGGAAATGACGGAGGTAGAATCAACAAATCGTAACGATCCCAGCGATACGGGCCATAGGTCTTTTCCGTCACCTCAAGCATAGACTCCGTATCGGCAAACTCATCTGCTGCCGCATCAAGCAATGCGGGCTCAGCATACACACCAGTGCGTTTACCCATGGGTTTAAACTGTAAATCCCCCACAGCCAAGGCAATCAAATAGGCAGGTATTGCCTGGGGCATATTAAACTCATACACACCATCGCGGGCTGTCTCAGGGTCGTTTGAGGCACTCATGACCGCCAATAGCTCTTTCGGCGTATGTACAGTTGCACTGTAAGTCACACGTACTTGTGGTGAATCTTGCACCGGTATAAAACTGCGCGCATGAATTGCCTGAGACTGAGTAAACAGGAAGGGATGCTGTTTACCTGCCGTTTGTGCTGGCGTCAACCACTGTACACCTGAGGCTTGAGGTGAAGTGTGATACGACACAGTGACCTTATTTGCTCCCTCAGGAATGGTGATTGTCAGCGGCGCACCTAGAAAAGAATCCGCTTTGCCTAAGGAGTACGGAACAGGCATACCATTGGCCGTCACTGCCTTTATTGTTAAATCACGGGTATCAAGAATTAAAGTGTTGTTGCCCTCTTGCATGCGCTTTACAGATAATTCCACATCCCCTGAGATGATTTTTTTATCGAAGTTGACATCTAAATCCAGTGCCAAATGCGTCACACTGATTTGTTCTGGGTTAGAAAAAGAGTGGTAATCTTTACCTGCCTCGATATTCACTGCTGTATTGCTCAAAGCCTTAGAAGAGCCGGGCTGACTTGGTTGGCTGCTATTACTCTGTCCTGCACATCCGCCTAGCGCAAAAATGGCCGATATGGTTGTTGCTAAAATTGCTGACTTCATTGTTAGTCCTAATGGTTAGTCCGTTACAAATTGTGGCATAGACAACCCAAGAACAGAACTATTACCCTTTGCCAGGTATACAGAATTTTGTAAATTGAAATTTCTTCGCTAACCCTTATATTGGTATTAGTGAGCTCCATGCATCCCGCTCATAATCGAATGGAGAGAAGTATGTCATTTGACGAAAAATATCTAGGTGAAGATTTTTTATCTGCCATGAGTGATGTCACTCCGTTAGGCCCTGACGACAAGGTCAATACAACACAAACCCAAAAAACGCTTGCCCAGCAATTAAAACGAAAAGCCTTAGAGCAACAACTAAACAAAGCAAATAATTTCTTGTCCACTGAAATTACGCACTTGGTGGCGCCTAATGACATAATTGGCTTTAAACAAGACGGCGTACAAGAGGGTGTGTATAAAAACTTGCGCTTGGGGAAATACCCAATCGACGATGTACTTAATGTACAACAAGGTGGTTTCGAAAAATCTCGCCAGTCACTGTTTGATAGGATCAGGCTGAATCAAGAAAAAGGCATTCGATGCATGCTAATAAAGCACGGACGCGGCGAGCAAAGTAAACCCATTGCGGGTTATTTGAAAAGTGCTGTCAACCAATGGTTAGTGCAGTTACCCCAAGTGATCGCCTTTCACAGCGCCCAGCTTCATCATGGTGGTAGCGCCTCTGTATATGCCTTACTGAAGAAAAGCGAACAGCAAAAAACGCATAACAGAGAATTACATCGTAAAAAATAGGCGTTCTTTAGGCGAAATTGTAATGCGCAATATATACAGCGGGATGTGCTTGCTATCTAAGACAACAATATTTGTGCAATTGAACGACTTATTTTTCAGCTAGCGCGATGGCGTCGCCTGTTGCGTACGTTGCCATATTCGTCGGAATCGGTTGTGATTTTGCTGATGCGCTAAAAATTGCGGCAACAATGAGAAATACGACAGTAGCCAAAACGCCTGCCAAACCAAAACCTTTAGATGAACGATTCATATCAGTCTCTTATTATTTTATGGGTACTTGCATCCTGCCCTAAAATCTTAACATCCTTTTTACAAGCAGAATTGTAAACTTCTGTCAAGAAACGAACGAATAATAATCAGATTCATCCAAGGTTACAAGTTTTTATTAAGGAAAATCAAAGAATTGAGGGTGAATTTTTTTTTATAAATCGGGGAACTTTTTGTTTGTTTTTTAAACACTAGCTGATTTTTACTATTTTGCAACTGAGCAAAAGTCGTAACTTATTAATACCTAAAAAGAAATTCAAAAAAGCCCCGGAAACGGGGCTTTTTCGGTCGTGAACTTTATTTACCACTAAAATTCAACAAGATAACGCACTCGACAAGTCGACTGCCTATTACGGTTTATCCTAAATAAACCCGTGCATTTCTAAACATACGCATCCACGGGCTGTCTTCTTGCCAATCATCAGGGTGCCAAGAGTTGGCAACCGTTCTAAATACCCGTTCTGGGTGCGGCATCATGATTGTTGCACGGCCATCAAGACTGGTTAAACCTGAAATTCCAGCAGGAGAACCATTCGGATTAGCTGGATACTGTTGAGTCACCTTCCCGTAGTTATCGATGTACTGAAGTGCAACTGTATTGTTATTCAGTGTGGTATCAAGCCCAGACGCTTGGGCAAATTCAGCGCGACCTTCACCATGAGATACCGCAATCGGCATTTTGGAGCCTTGCATACCCTTGAAGAATATTGATGGTGAATCTTTCACCTCAAGCATGGCCACCCGTGCTTCGAAACGCTCTGATTGATTGGTCACAAAATGCGGCCAATGTTCCGCACCAGGAATTAGTGACTTGAGGTTAGATAGCATCTGGCAGCCGTTACACACACCCAAACTGAAGGTTTCTTTGCGCGCAAAGAAAGCTGAAAACTCATCACGCGCCATTGCGTTGAACAATATTGATTTAGCCCACCCTTCGCCAGCACCGAGCACGTCACCGTAGGAGAAACCACCACAGGCGACAAGACCTTGAAACTCACTTAACGAAACCCGACCTGCCAGTATATCGCTCATATGAACGTCGACAGAGGCAAAACCTGCACGGTCAAAGGCAGCAGCCATTTCAACATGTGAGTTCACGCCTTGCTCTCGCAAAATAGCCATTTTAGGCGCAACGCCTTTGGCTATATAAGGTGCAGCAACATCTTCAGTCACATCAAATGTCAACGCTGAGTGCAAACCTGGATTACTCAGATCATTTTTAGTCGCCAGTTCTTGCTCCGCACACTCAGGGTTGTCGCGCAGTCTTTGCATGTGGTGTGTGGTTTGTGCCCATGCGTTGCGATAAACCCCACGACTGCTTTGCAATACAGGTTGACCATCACGAGAAAAACTAATCTGGTCATCGTTTGATAGTGTGCCAATCACATGGCTCACATTCGTTAAACCATTGTTCGCCAATACCGACTCTACGTGACTTAACTTATCGGCATCGAACTGGATAACTGCGCCTAACTCTTCATTAAACAAGGCACTGGCGTTGTCACCAGCAAGTTCATCAAGTTCAATCTTCAAACCGGTATTTCCGGCAAACGCCATTTCCACTAATGTTGTGAACAAGCCGCCATCTGAGCGGTCATGATAAGCATGCAGTGCTTTTTCATGTACAAGTTGTTGTATGGCCACGAAGAAACCTTTGAGCAATTCAGCGGAATCAACGTCTGGCGTTTTATCACCAAGCTGCTGATAAACCTGCGCTAAACAAGAAGCGCCCATACGGTTTTGACCTGCTCCTAGGTCAATTAACATCAGGCGAGTATCACCTTCGGTACTCAATTCAGGGGTGAGGGTTTTACGTACGTCTTGTACCGCACCAAAAGCCGTGATCACTAATGACATCGGCGACGTAACGGCTTTATCACCTTGCGCATCTTGCCATTGTGTTTTCATCGACATCGAATCTTTACCCACCGGAATGGTGAGCCCTAGAGCCGGGCATAGCTCTTCGCCTACGGCTTTCACCGCTTCATAAAGACCCGCATCTTCTCCTGGGTGACCCGCTGCCGCCATCCAATTAGCTGATAACTTAATGCGTTTCAAATCACCAATATCTGCAGCAGCAATATTGGTTAACGCTTCGCCTACAGCCAAGCGCGCCGACGCGCCATAATTTAATAATGCCGCAGGTGTGCGTTCACCTAACGACATTGCTTCACCTTGATAGGAGTCGAAAGCAGCGGCGGTGACCGCGACATCAGCCACAGGAATTTGCCAAGGGCCAACCATTTGATCCCGATTAACCAAGCCAGTAACAGAGCGATCGCCTATGGTGATCAAAAAGGTTTTTTCAGCAACCGCGGGTAAATGCAATAAGCGTAACGCCGCTTCATCTAAATCAATTTGCGCCAGGTCAAATGCGCTTCCCGTGAGCGACTTTGATTGAACATCACGGTGCATTTTAGGTGCTTTTCCTAACAATACGTCCAATGGCATATCAATCGGTTTGTTGTTGAAGTGACTGTCATCCAAGGTTAAATGGCGTGCTTCGGTTGCTTCACCAACCACAGCGAACGGTGCTCTTTCACGCGCACAAATATCTGCAAAGGTGGCTAAGTTTTCAGGCGCTACTGACATAACATAACGCTCTTGCGATTCATTACACCACACCTCTAAGGGCGTCATACCTGGTTCATCGTTTGGTACATTGCGTAATGAAAAGTTCGCGCCACGTCCACCGTCATTCACCAGCTCAGGAAATGCATTTGATAAACCGCCAGCACCTACATCATGAATAAATTGAATAGGGTTGTTTTCACCCAATTGCCAGCATTTGTCGATGACTTCTTGGCAACGGCGCTCCATTTCTGGGTTGTCTCGCTGCACGGAGGCGAAGTCTAAATCTTCATTAGACTCACCCGATGTCATTGAGGATGCTGCACCGCCACCCAAGCCTATGTTCATGGCAGGGCCGCCTAAGGCAATTAGTTTAGCCCCAACGGTGATCTCACCTTTTTGCGTATGCTGCTTACGAATATTACCTAAACCACCAGCAAGCATAATAGGCTTGTGATAACCACGTACTTCTTCCCCGTTAAAACTTACCACTTGTTGCTCGTAAGTACGGAAGTAACCAAGAATATTTGGACGGCCAAATTCATTGTTAAAGGCTGCACCGCCAAGTGGACCATCAAGCATAATATCGAAAGCAGAAACAATACGTTCTGGTTTACCGTATTCGCTCTCCCAAGGCTGCTCAAATCCAGGAATACGTAAGTTAGACACTGAAAAACCAACTAATCCCGCTTTGGGTTTAGACCCGCGGCCCGTTGCGCCTTCATCACGAATTTCACCACCAGAGCCCGTTGCTGCGCCGCTAAAAGGGGCAATGGCAGTGGGGTGATTGTGAGTTTCGACTTTCATCAGAATATCGATATCTTCATGATGATAGCGATACTGGTTGTTATCTGCTTCAGGGAAAAAGCGTCCGGCAAAACTGCCTTCCATCACTGCGGCGTTATCAGCGTACGCTGAATGTACGAAATCAGGACATTTTTCGTAGGTGTTTTTTATCATTTTGAACAAAGACTTAGGTTGCACTTGCCCGTCTATTGTCCAATCTGCATTGAAAATTTTATGTCGACAATGCTCTGAGTTTGCTTGGGCAAACATATAAAGCTCAATATCATTAGGATTACGCCCTAGCTTTTCAAAACTGCTAACTAAGTAATCCACTTCATCTTCGGCTAAGGCCAACCCTAAGCGCACATTAGCACTGACAAGCTCTTCACGCCCACCAGCTAAAATATCTATAGAGGTTAACGGCTTAGGTGCTTCATGCTTAAACAAAACACTGGCATCTTGCAGTTCACTGACCACACTTTGTGTCATGCGATCGTGTAATACGTTCTTTAGCTGCGCTAACTGAGTATCATTTAACGGATCAGCATCAACATAAAATGCGCAACCCCGCTCTAAACGTTCAACCGACGTCAGCCCACAATTATGCGCAATATCAGTGGCCTTTGAAGACCAGGGTGAAATCGTTCCCGCACGCGGAATAACAAGTAATAACAGCCCTTTGTGCTGTTTTTCTTCAATTTTAGGCCCGTAGGTAAGAAGTTTATCTAATACCTGTGTATCACTCTCGCTTAACGGTTGACTCACTTGAGCAAAATGCACAAATTCAGCAAACAAAGCATGAACGGGGATATTAAGGGCCTCAATAGACTGCATGAGTTTTTTAGTACGAAATTCAGAAAGGGCTGGAGCGCCGCGAAGGACAAGCATAAAGGTAATCACCAAGTTGCAGGGCTCACCCACTTTCGTGATGGCAAACCGATTTTCGGGAAAATTTTAAGCGCAGGATTATATACTGATTTTCGTGCAATTGATAAGCGATAAACCACCTGAAGAAAGACTTTTATTAAATGATAAATATCTGGATGAATTCATTACTTTTGGTCACAATATCCATTGATGGTTTTTTAAGGGGTGTAGTATTTTTTTTCGTTGGTCTTTTCGTTATGGTTTTGTACTTGCTGTTTCTCTTATACTCAGCGCATGTGATGAACCCAAAAAGCAGGATAGCCTTCAGCAGGTGCTTGATACTGGCATATTGCGAGTGGGCACTATTTACGGCTTAACCACCTATTATAATGGTCCCAACGGCCCCGAAGGGTTCGAATACGAATTAGCCGCAGGTTTTGCAGATTACTTAGGTGTTAAGCTTGAGATCTTCCCCTACTACACTGTTAATGAACTCTTTCCTCAACTAGACAATGCCCATTTTGACGTGATTGCCGCGGGTATCAATGTCAGCCCTGAACGTTATTCTCAATTCCGCTTCGGGCCTGCTTATCAAAACGTCAGTCAAAAATTGGTTTTTAAACAAGGGGACGTGAGACCAAGAGAGTTAGAAGATCTCACCGGCAACTTTATGGTGGTTGCAGGCAGCGGGCACAGTGAAACCTTACGTAATTTTAAAGCCGAACATCCTGACCTAAGCTGGCAAGAAACCAATGACAAAGACTCAGAAGAACTACTTGAGGCAGTATTGGCTGACGAGCTTGACTACACCGTAGTCGATTCAAATATTTTAGCGTTAATGCGTCGCCGCTATCCAGAACTGAGCATCGGCTTTTCCTTGAGTCAATCACAGGGTATCGCTTGGGCCACCAGCAAAAAAGGCGATGACGCATTACGCGCGGCCTTGATTGAGTACTTCGGCAAAATCCATCAAAACGGCACGTTAGCGGCATTAGAAGACAAACATTTTGGCCATGTACGCCAATTTAACTACGTGGATACACGAGATTTTATTCGCTCAGCAGCCGAAAAATTGCCGCAGTATCAACCCTTGTTTGAACACTATGCGAATGAACTCGACTGGCGTTTATTGGCAGCCCTGAGTTATCAAGAGAGTCACTGGAACCCTAAGGCAAAATCCGTTACTGGGGTGCGTGGTTTGATGATGTTAACCTTGAATACCGCAAAAGACTTGGGTGTTACTTCACGCCTTGACCCAGAACAAAGCATTCGCGGTGGTTCAGAATATCTAGCGACGTTACTAACGCGTATTCCCGATCGTATACCTCATCCTGACAGACTATGGTTCGCACTAGCCGCGTATAATGTAGGTTTAGGGCATTTAGAAGATGCACGTGTATTAACAGAGCGCCAAGGTGGAAACCCAGACATGTGGGTTGACGTGAAAAAGCGCTTGCCGCAATTAAGACAAAAACGATATTACAAAACCACACGTTACGGTTACGCCCGAGGCAACGAAGCGGTTATCTATGTGGATAATATTCGTCGATACTACGACACCTTAGTGTGGCTTAAAGAGCAGCAGCCTGAGCTAATGCCAGCAGAGCTGCAAGAGGAACAAAGCGATGTTCAGCTGGGCGATGTAAGCGGTGACGACGAAACTGAGAATGACATCAATGAACGCACGTCTATGCCAGACGCTCCAAAAATTAATGGCACAAAGAGCGAAACTATCGAAGACGAAGCCGATGGGGGCGATACTGTCGAAAACGCAACTGTCGAGAATCAAACGAGCCAGAACCAATCGACTCAGAACCAATCGAGTCAGAACGCGCCTAGCAAGAATGAAACCGCTCAGAGCCAAGCCCCAGAGACCGGCCCCGAGCAAGACAAAGCAGGCAAGAACGGAACCAGCAAGAACAACGCATCCGATACCCCAGACGCAGAGAAACAAGCTGATAGCGACAGTCAGCCTGAAGAAAGCGCAGATTTACTGCAAGATGAAAACAATCAAGACCGTTAACTTTTAACGCCCCAATACTAATGAAAAGCACTACTGAAAAGCACTAATGAAAACCTACAGTAAAGTTTGATTTACGATTACGCTTTTTAGTTAAATCGCTTGTCATTTTTCATTCATAACAAACTGTTAGATTATATTTTAGTGAACATAACGACTCTTTAAGGTGTCGACTATAAATCCTATCGAGCGATTTGACAGTATAAAGTTGATATCTTAGTTTTAACGAGAATGTGTTTGCGCAAAATACTGAAAAGACAGAAGGAAAAATGAATGAAAAAGAGAGCCACTATTAACAATCGCAGCAGGGTTGCGAATACCAGCAGACGCCGTCAACTTTTAAAACGTGTGCACAGCAAAGTCATCAGTCGACGTCAGCAATACCAAATGACAGAGTTAGCACAAGAGTGGGCCAGCGCAATAGCCAACTAAGCTTTTTTTTGCTTGTTGGCTTTAATTTGCGCACGTCGCTTGCGAAAAAAAGCTGATATTGTTTCACCGCACTGCTCACCCAATACGCCTCCTACTACTTCGACTTGATGATTAAGGCGAGTATCTCTGAGCACGTCCATTATGCTTCCTGCTGCCCCTGTTTTCGCATCGTAAGCGCCAAATACCAAGCGTTCTATTCGACTATGAACCAGCAATCCAGCACACATAGTGCATGGTTCTAGCGTGACATACAAAGTAGTGCCAATCAGGCGATAGTTCTGAATAAACTCTCCAGCTTGACGAATCGCCTGCATTTCAGCGTGGGCTGATGGGTCGTTAAGCATGATTGATTGGTTCCAACCTTCACCTATTACCTGTTGGTCTTTTACCAACACTGCCCCTACTGGGATTTCGCCAGCGTCAGCGGCTTTAGTGGCCAAGGCTAATGCGTGGCGCATCCAAAGTTGATCTTGTTCTAAAGTCATCTTACTCTTTAATTAACGGTTTGCTGGTCATGAAATTGGTGAAATAGATTAATTATTTCGTCAAATTAACCAACCTCATTACGAAAGGCATTACCTACCAATAACTAACTCTTTGATTAAATTAACTTTTTAATTATGGTCAACGAATTGCTTAATACTATTCAAATATGGATACTATTTTAACACATAGATTTGAGGAATAGACATGAACATCACTGCCATCGCCATTGTCGCTATCATTTGTTGGGCTATTGTTGAATTAACCAATGGCGCAAAAACCAAGAAAAAAAGCAAAGTTAGCCAACAAAAAGAAACTGAACTTGAACAACAGGTCACAGAATTAAAAGAGCGCGTCGAAACATTAGAAAAAATTGTAACCGATGAAAAGTATGACTTACACCGTCAGTTCGATGATCTAAAAAAAGATAAAGTGGCTTAAAGCCAACAAGAGCAAAATCCTAAAAAAAAAGGGCCATCTCACACCGAGTTTGGCCCTTTTTTATTGCTTTGCCGCGCTCACAAATTACTTACGCCATTGCCATTAAATTTTCACTGAGCGGTTAATTATTTATTGGAATGAGCATTATGGGTGATAGGCACCGCATACATAGACAACACTTTATGTTTAATCTCTTCTGATTCATCACATAAACGAGACGACAAATGCAATTTTGCTTCATCAATTTTAGTTTGGCTATACGAATCGGAATTTGCGCAATTATCACGCCCCATTAATTGAACCGCGGCATCTGCACTAGGAAACTGTTTATAGTTTTGTTTTATCTGTACATCAATTTGCTCAGCGACCGCTTTAGCACTGTCAAACTCGCCATCTAATATTTTGCCAAATGCGACGTGAACGTTGCCCTTATAGCCCACTATTCCATCTACTATGCTACGAATATCTTCGCTATCGGCTTTATCATAGCTGCCTTCGACTTCTGTTGTATGCAGCTCCTTTGCTTTACTTAAATCGCAGGGGTCGAACTCATAAGAAATAGACACAGGCACAATACGTAAGCTACGAACGTAATCTGTCAGCGACTGCGCTTTAGGCTTGTTCAGACTGAGCATAGAAATAATCGCAGGGTTGGTAGCATCCACCCCGTCTTTCGCCCGCCCTTCCCTTTGCGCAATCCAAATATGCTGGGCATCATTCTTTAAGGTATGAAAAATATATTCACTGAGGAGTTTGGCATCAGCAAGCTTCTGTCGTCTATCTTTGGCACTGCGGTTTACGATAAAGCACTTATTTAGGCGAATTAAATCAGCTACCCAATCCTGTTTCAGTAGGTTATCCCCAACCGCTATTCGAACCGTGTCCTGACCATTTTGATGCAAAGACCAATTTACAAACGCTGGGTCCAGTGCAATGTCCCTGTGATTGCTCACAAAAATACAGGGTTGGCTTAAATCTAAATCCTCGAGTCCAGATACGCTAAAGCTGTCTGTCGTTTGCTCAATCATGCGCTCCATGTAAGGCTCAACTAAAACCTGAAAATCGCGTAAGCTTTTGATACTGGAGCGACGTTTAGACAAATACAAACGCGTAATCCCTCTCAACAAAGGATAAGTAAAACGTGGCCAAGTTGAAAAGCGAAAAGCGACTAAACTATCCATCAGCTGCCGATTGCGGATCAGGCGCGACAATACCTGAGGTAAATCACAATCGTTAAACGGACGAATTGAGTCAAATTTTGCATTCATGAAAAAAGCTACTCAAAGAAAATAAAAAGGGGGCGCATTTTGCCTGCGAAAGAAACAATCAGCAATCCTAATTTAGCGTAAATAGGCTACCAACGGTTCTGTTCATACCACTAGCAAACTCTTCTGCATTAGATTGCACTTTTAACCTAACACTATCACAGACCATGGCTTACCCTTGAAGTTCGCGGCAAATAATTTCCACTTCGCCGTTATCCGCTGTGATGTACGTTGAATCTCCAGTGATAGTAAATGACATATCACACGTGCGCGAAACCAACTGGGCCAACCTTTGTATATCTTGCCACTCAAACTGATAAACCTTGACTGATAAAGAAGCAAAGCCACTGTGACTTTGCTTCCACCATGTATCTGATTTACTGTTAAAACTATATATTTTAGTGGCTTTCGCCATACGACTGGCTTTCTTCACTCTCTCTTGAGCTGGCTCTCCCACATCAATCCAAAGATGCAATTGATCATCCAAACCACGCAACCAAATGTCGGGCTCATCGACTGAACTTAAGCCTTTGGTAAAACTAAGCTGTTCATCAGCGTTTAAGCAATACGCTAAAACCCGGCTCATCATTCGTTCAACCGTTTCCGACGGATGCTGTGCAACTGTCAGGTTCAGGGCAGTGTAATAATCGCGATTTAGGTCTGACAATGATATTTTAAATTTATAAATAGTGGGCTTAATAGCCATAGGAGTCACTCAAAATGAATAGGTGAGAAAATAAAAAAGGCCAGTGAAACTGGCCTAAATTTAGGAATTGTTTTAGCTTATTCCCACTCTATGGTTGCGGGTGGCTTTCCAGAAATGTCATATACAACACGAGAAATGCCGTCAATTTCATTGATAATGCGATTCGAAACCTTACCTAAAAACTCATAAGGTAAATGTGCCCAATGTGCTGTCATGAAATCGATAGTTTCTACAGCTCGTAACGAAACAACCCAATCATATTTGCGTGCATCACCCATAACCCCGACTGATTTGACCGGCAAGAATACGGTAAATGCTTGGCTAACCTTGTTGTACAAGTCATGTTTGTGTAGCTCGTCGATAAATATGGCATCTGCTTTGCGTAATAGATCGCAATATTCTTTCTTAATTTCACCCAACACGCGCACACCTAAACCTGGACCAGGGAAAGGGTGGCGATAAAGCATGTCATAGGGTAAACCGAGTTCGAGACCAATTTTACGCACTTCATCTTTGAATAACTCACGTAAAGGCTCAACCAAGCCCATTTGCATATCTGCAGGTAGGCCGCCAACATTATGGTGAGATTTAATCACATGCGCTTTGCCGGTCGCAGAACCAGCAGATTCGATAACATCTGGGTAAATGGTGCCCTGAGCTAACCACTTAGCATTTTTTAGCTTCTTCGATACTTCATCGAACACTTCGACAAAGACACGGCCAATGATTTTACGTTTCGCTTCAGGTTCGTCAGTACCAGCTAATGCAGATAAGAAACGTTCTTCTGCGTCAATTTTGATGATATTTAAACCAAAATGATCGCCAAACATGTCCATGACTTGTTGACCTTCGTTTAACCGAAGTAAACCGTTGTCTACAAATACGCACGTTAAGTTCTTGCCTATCGCTCGGTGCAACAACATGGCCACCACGGAGGAATCAACCCCACCAGATAATCCTAGGATCACTTCATCATCACCGATTTGTTCTTTCATGCGTTCAACCGCATCTTCGATGATCGCGCCCGGAGTCCAAAGCTTTTCGCACTGACATATATCTAATACGAAATGCGACAACATGCGCTGCCCTTGGCGTGTGTGGGTGACTTCTGGGTGAAATTGCACACCGTAGAATTGCTTTTCAGGGTGAACAATTGCCGCAAACGGACAACTATCTGTTTTCGCCGCGGTGATAAACCCTTCTGGCACCGCTGCGACTTTGTCGCCGTGACTCATCCACACATCAAGTAATGCGTTACCATTTGGACTAACATGATCCTCAATGTTATCCAGTAACGCCATTTGCTCAACCACTTCAACTTGCGCATAACCAAACTCACGCATATCTGACCCTAGCACTGCACCACCTAGTTGCTCGGCCATGGTTTGCATGCCGTAACAAATGCCAAATACAGGCACACCGGCTTCAAATACATATTGCGGTGCTCGTGGCGAATCTATCGCGTGAACAGATTCCGGCCCACCGGATAAAATAATACCGTTAGGATTAAATTCACGAATTTGCTCTTCGGTCACATCCGATGCCCATAATTCACAGTACACACCTATTTCACGCACTCTACGTGCAATAAGTTGGGTGTACTGTGAGCCGAAGTCGAGAATAAGTATGCGTTGATCGTGAATGTTTGTTGTCATCTTGGTACTCGTGTTATTAGCGCAATGGCGATAAAAAAAGGCTGGTTAAAAACCAGCCCAATATTCGGGATAAATCATTAACCTAAGCGGTAGTTTGGTGCTTCTTTAGTGATGCTCACATCATGAACGTGAGATTCGCCCATACCCGCAGCGGTCACTTTAACGAACATGGCTTTGGTGCGCATATCGTCGATAGTTGCAGAGCCCGTTAACCCCATCGCTGAGCGTAAGCCGCCCATTTGCTGATGAATAATGGTTGAAATTGGGCCTTTGTATGCAACGCGACCTTCAATACCTTCAGGTACAAGCTTTTCAGCGCTATTACTGTCTTGAAAGTAACGATCTGAAGAACCGTTGTTTTGATCCATCGCGCCAAGTGAGCCCATGCCGCGGTATGACTTATAGTAGCGACCTTGATACAACTCAACTTCACCAGGTGCTTCTTCAGTACCGGCTAGCATACTGCCGACCATAACTGAGCTTGCACCAGCGGCAATCGCTTTGGCGATATCCCCAGAGAATCGAATTCCACCATCGGCAATCACTGGCACATCAGTGTCTTTAAGCGCTTCTACCGCATCTGAAACGGCGGTAATTTGCGGAACACCGCAGCCAGTCACAATACGCGTAGTACAGATTGACCCTGGACCAATGCCCACTTTCACTGCATCAACACCAGCATCAGCTAATGCTTTCGCTCCTGCGCCTGTGGCTACGTTACCGGCAATTAGTTGTACATCAGGAAAATCAGCACGCACCTTCTTCACTCTGTCGATAACGCCTTGTGAATGGCCGTGTGAAGTGTCAATCAACAAAACATCAACGCCGGCTTCAACTAGCAATTTAATGCGCTCGTCAGTACCGGCGCCCACGCTTACTGCAGCGCCAACACGTAAACGACCTAATTCGTCTTTACAGGCATTAGGCTTACTTTCCGCTTTTTGGAAATCTTTAACGGTAATCAAACCGGTCAATCGAAATGCGTCATCAACCACTAAGATTTTTTCGATTCGGTGTTCGTGCATCAATTCAAGCACTAGGTCTGAATCAGCGCCTTCTTTTACAGTGACCAAATCGTCTTTGCCAGTCATCACAGATGAAATAGGTTGGTCTAAGCGACTTTCAAAGCGTAAATCGCGGCCTGTTACAATTCCGACCAAGGCATTGTCTTTATCTACTACAGGGAACCCTGAAAAACCGTGATGCTTACTCAGTGTATTAATTTCACCGATAGTCGCATTTGGCGATACAGTAACGGGATCTGATACAACACCACTTTCATATTTTTTCACCATACGAACGTGATCGGCCTGAGCCTCTGCTGGCATATTTTTATGAATAAAACCAATTCCGCCTTCTTGCGCTAAGGCAATGGCTAAACGCGCTTCGGATACTGTATCCATAGCGGCTGAAATTAGAGGAATATTTAAGGTCACACCGCGTGTCAATTTGGTTTTCAAATCTGCGGTATGGGGGAGAACGGTTGAGTGCCCGGGCACTAACAACACATCATCAAACGTAAGAGCTTCTTTAGCGATCCGTAACATGCAACAACACCTGTTAAATGGGTTTTTATTGCGGCGCAATTGTAGCGGCTTTACCTTATCAGGTAAACTGCATTCCTATTATTTATTAAAGATTTTGTGCCTTATGTTTAGTGCGTCACCCGCAAACCGAAATATCTTTACTGTTAGTAAGCTTAATCATCTAGCTCGCTCAGTTTTAGAATCTGAAATTGGCCAAGTTTGGTTGAGCGCTGAAATATCAAATTTCGTGGCTGCTAGCTCAGGACATTGGTATTTCACCCTCAAAGATAACCGAGCTCAAATAAAGAGCGCTATGTTTAAAGGTGCTAACCGTAAGGTGTTGACTCGCCCTAAAGAGGGCGACAAGGTGTTGGTGCGGGCAAACTTAAGTATTTACGAGCCTAGAGGCGACTATCAACTAATTGTTGAACATCTTGAGCCTGAGGGCGAAGGTCAACTCAAACGCCAATTCGAAGCCTTAAAGCAAGCGCTGTCTGCACAGGGATTGTTTGCCAGTCAAAACAAACAACCGCTCCCTAGTCATATTAGTCGTATTGGCGTAGTCACTTCAGCTACAGGCGCTGCGCTGCATGATATTCTCACCGTGTTGAAACGCCGTAATCCGGCGGTAGAGGTTGTTATTTATCCCACTCAGGTGCAGGGTGTTAGCGCCAGTCGGCAGATTTGCCGCGCGATAGAGATTGCCAACCAGCGCAAAGAGGTAGACGTTCTCATTGTTGGCCGTGGTGGCGGCTCGTTGGAAGACTTATGGTGCTTCAACGAAGAAAATGTTGCATGGGCTATTCATAACAGCGTGTTACCGATTGTCAGTGCCGTAGGCCATGAAGTAGATGTTACCATCGCTGACTTTGTCGCGGACTTGCGCGCCCCTACCCCATCAGCAGCTGCAGAGCTCGTTAGCCAGTCACAAGTAGAAATGCTCAACACACTTTTAGCGAAACGCGATCGCTTATATAAAAATGCGCGCACTTTGATTAAAGAGCTGCAATATCAACAACAATCCCTCAGCCAAGAACTTCATGCTTATCATCCGAAGAACCAACTTCGCCAACATATGCAACGGGTTGATAACCAACTCACTGCGATCACCCATAACATGTCAACTCGCTTGATGCGTGCTAAGCAGTCGAGCATTAATCTCAGCAGTAAACTGTCGCAGTTTTCGCCTAAAGCTTTATTAAAAGAAAAACAACAAACACATAGCATGTTATCTCAGCGCCTCACCCAAGCTTGGCAGCGCGGCTTAGAGCAGCGTCAATTAACCCTCGCCAACGCAAGCCATTTACTGGACACCGTCAGCCCATTATCGACGTTAGCACGAGGGTACAGTATTACCTTTAAAGACGATAAGGTGGTGAAAAGCCAAAAAGCCCTCACTGAAGGCGACGTGATTACCAACCGTTTTGCGGACGGGGAAGTAAAAAGCACGGTGAAGTAACACAAATTTAGCCAAAGCTGTTACCAACAAAAAAGCCCCCTTAATTGTCGTTAAGGAGGCTTTTTGTTGTTATACCAGTGTGCGCTATTGATACGCGATAAGGCTATATCAAAATCACTTGTTATTTTTATGCATACGCATAAGCATCTTACGCTTTCGGCGTTGTGAGTCCGTCATGGTATTGGTATTACTTTCATAGGGGTTTGCCCCCTCACGAAATTCAACCTTTATGGGAGTCCCCATGACTTTTAATGATTTACGAAAGTAATTCATCATGTAACGCTTGTAAGAATCTGGCAAGTCTTTCACCTGATTACCATGAATAACAATGATCGGCGGGTTGTAACCACCAGCATGGGCATATTTCATTTTGACTCGACGACCACGCACCACTGGTGGCTGATGATCGGCTTGGGCCATATCCATGATGCGCGTCAACATAGAGGTATTAATCCGCTTGGTAGCGCTGTTATACGCTTCTTGAACAGACTCAAACAAATGCCCCACATTGGTACCATGAAGCGCTGAAATAAAATGAAGACGGGCAAAATCAATAAACCCTAACCGTCTATCAAGTTCACGCTTTATTTCGTCTTTGACATCTTTATCAAGTCCGTCCCACTTGTTGACGGCCAAAACTAATGAACGACCCGAGTTGAGCACAAAGCCTAACAAGCTTAGATCTTGATCAGTTATTCCTTCTTGAGCATCAATGACCAACAGCACCACGTTAGCTTCTTCGATAGCTTGCAAGGTTTTTACAATTGAAAATTTCTCAACCGCTTCTGAAATACTCCTACGACGACGTACACCGGCCGTGTCAATTAGTACGTACTCGCGACCATCTCGCTCCATCGGAATAAAAATACTGTCGCGGGTTGTACCAGGTTGGTCATACACCACCACGCGCTCTTCACCTAAAATTCGATTAGTCAGTGTGGACTTACCTACGTTAGGTTTGCCAACAATCGCTAGTTTTATTGGAGATGCAAGTAGCTTCTCTAATTGCTTTTCTGCATCTTGCTCTTGGGTTATCTCTTCTTCTTCAGGCACCTGCATGTCTGGAAACTGTTCAGCAAGCGGCATTAACGTATGGGTCAATAATTGGGTTACCCCACGGCCATGAGCGGCGGCAATTTGATTTACGTCCCCCAAACCGAGCGCAAAGAAATCTGCACTTTCACTGTCACCATCAATACCATCAACCTTGTTCGCCACCACGTAAACAGACTTATTCTGTTTACGTAAGTGTTCTGCAATACCTTGATCAGCACCGGTCAATCCAACCCGAGCATCGACCAAAAATAACACAACATCAGCTTCATCAATCGCCATCAAAGACTGATTAGCCATCGCCATATCTATGCCTTGCTCATCACCGCTAATACCGCCAGTATCAACAACAATAAACTGCAAGCCTTCATAGTTAGCCTGACCGTACTTACGGTCTCGGGTTAATCCAGGAAAATCCGCGACTAACGCATCTCGCGTGCGCGTCAGACGATTGAACAACGTGGATTTCCCCACATTAGGGCGGCCAACTAAGGCGACAACGGGTAACATATTTCACAATCCTTAAAACGCAAACGGCTCAGGAACATCCCAAGCCGATTAATACTAATAACGTGACCTTGGTCACTTAGGGTTAAATTAGGGAACCTGAATGGCTACTAACTTACCGTCACGAGTCTGAGTATACAGTATGTTGCCATCAACCACTGGGGCACTGTAAATACTTTCGTCTTCGTCATCTCCGCCGACATCAACGCGAGCGACAATTTTTCCTTCTGCTTGGTCAAAAAAGTGAAGGAAGCCCCATTTATCACCAGCCACTAAATAATCACCAATAGGCTCTGCGGCTGTGAGTAAACGCTTCTTCAGTGCGCTTTGGCTCCATTTTTCAATGCCGTTTCTAGCATCTAGGGCGTATACGTTACTGTCTGAGTCAACAACGAACAGGCTGTTTCCCGCTTGCGTCAGGCGACGGTAAGATTTATACTCACGTTTCCAAATGGTTCGACCGCTTCTAAGCTCAACGGACGCTAAGCTACCATCGAACGAAATAACGTAAATGACGCCGCCTGCAATCAATGGCTTGCTGTCTATGTCAACAATACGATCAAGCTCAGTCGCCCCAGTTGCAGAGCCTATAGGCTGCTCCCACGCTGTTTGTCCTGTTCCTAATATATTGACCGCTAATTTACCCGAGGCGGTACCGACAATTGCGCCACCGTTTGCAGCTACAGGCGCGGCAATACCACGCAACGACAAAGGAGGAACATCTGACTCATAAGACCAAATTTCTTCTCCTGATTCAGCATCTAGCCCAAACATGGTGCCCGAGCCGGTGTTAATAACAACCACCCCTTCATCAATCGCAGGTGCGGCTAACACTTCACCTTTAATTGTTACAGTCCACTTTTCTTCGCCGGTGTGCACATCAAGCGCTGTAACATCGCCATTTTCTGTGCCAAAGAATAGAGTTTCATAGGCGACAGCGAGTCCGCCTGCGATTTTGGCAGAGGCGCCGCTTGACCATAAATTGGTAATGCTGGATGTAAACCCTTCATTGTTATAAACCGCATAATCTTTATGCCATATCTCTTTGCCAGTTTCCTTATTAAACGCCGCGACTTTACCTTGGCGATTAGCAGCAAAGACCATGTCATAACCAACAGCCGGCTTTAATCTAGAAAAGTAGTGCGAAATACCATCGCCCAGCTCAGTATCCCACAAGGTAGTTGGAGTAAATTCGGCGTTAATAGGCTTAAGCGTGCGGATTTCAAGTTCTTCATCGTCGGCAAACCAGCCTGAAACTGTGCTACACGCTGATAAACCAAGGGTACTAATGACTAATAAAGGCAGTAATGCTTTGTTCACGTATAATTCCCTACCCATTCGCCGCAAGTGCTAGGTTATCTAGCTTCATTTTAACAACCGTGTTCGCTGAGTTCGCTGCCACTGCTGCGCTGTATGCACTGCGGGCTTTATCAAACATTTCTTGCTTAACGTAAATGTCGCCTTTGATTTCCTGTTGCTGAGCACTAAACGCAGCAGTCGTTATATTCTCTGCACTGGCAAGCGCTTTTTCTGGTTGCTCTAATGCGAGTTGAACGCGAGCTAAACGTAAATTTGCAAGCGCATTTACGGCTTCGTTCTGGCTATTAGCCGCAGCAAATTCTAGCTGCTTTTCAGCTTCGCTAAGATCTTTACGGTCGATGGCTTGTTGAGCAAGCTGAAAAGCCATTAACAATGCATAACCTGTATCACTATTTTCATCGATATACTGTTTTGCTTGACCAAAGTTAGCATCTTCTGCCAACAAAGCAGCAGTTTGCGATTCAAAGGCAGCAGAGGCTTGTTCTTTTGCAGCGATTTGTTCATCGTTGTAATAACGCCAGCCCCAAAGACCACCTAAACCAAGAACAGCGCCAACAATAATTGCGGTACCGTTCTCTTTCCAAAATCGCTTGATCGCTTCAACTTGTTGTTCTTCTGTTTCGTAATGTTCCATCGCAACTTCCTCTCACTGCTGCACCACTTTGAATATAAGCAGCGACTAATTTTTTGTTAAATTTGTATTAAAGTGAAAATAACGTACTTAACGTCGACTCAAGTTCGGAGCGTGCAACTCGAATTTGAGGTTTATCTTCACGTAAAAATTTAATGCTAACCTGCGCTTCTTGCTGTTCACTCTCACCTAAAACCAAGGCTACTCGCGCAGCACTTTTATCTGCGCGCTTCATCTGCTTCTTAAAGTTTCCGCCACCGAAATGGGTTTGTACTCTAAGGCTTGGCATGACATCACGCAAACTTTCCGCTATTTTTAAGGCGTATAGTTCAACTTCATCTCCCATGGCCGTAACATATACATCTACCGGAGAGGGGACAAACTCTTCAGCCCCATTTGCTTGCAGCATTAACACCAAACGTTCCAAACCGATGGCAAACCCTACACCTTGGGTCGTTTTACCGCCTAATTGTTCAACTAGGCCATCATAACGGCCGCCTGCACAAACAGTTCCTTGAGCACCTAAACTATCGGTCACCCATTCAAAAACGGTACGGTTGTAATAGTCTAACCCGCGAACTAAACGTGGATTAACTCGGTATTGGATACCTAAGGCGTCTAAACGTTCACACAATGCTTGAAAATGTTCTTTAGATTCAGCATCTAAGTAATCAATCAAGCTTGGAGCGTCCGTGATAGCGGCTTGCACCTGGGGATTCTTACTATCTAATACGCGCAAAGGATTGCTCTGTAAACGGCGTAAACTGTCTTCGTCTAGGTGTTCTTTCCTTTCCAGTAAATACTCTACTAAGGCTTGACGATAGGTTTCACGCGCTTGGTTAGAGCCCAATGAGTTTAGTTCTAACGTGACTTGCTCGGAAATGCCGAACTTTTTCCATAAACGGGCGCTCAAGGCAATCACTTCTGCATCAATGTCAGGACCGGCTAAACCAAATACTTCGACCCCAAATTGATGAAACTGGCGGTAGCGCCCCTTTTGCGGACGTTCATGACGAAACATAGGGCCCATGTACCACAAGCGTTGTTGCTGGTTGTACAACAAACCGTGTTCATTACCAGCACGCACCACACTAGCGGTGCCTTCAGGGCGCAGGGTTAAACTGTCGTCATTTCGATCAGCAAAGGTATACATTTCTTTTTCGACAATATCGGTCACTTCGCCAATAGAGCGCTTAAAAAGATCGGTGCTTTCAACGATTGGTGTACGGACTTCTTGATAACCATAACTGGCAACGACTTCACGGATCGCTTTCTCAGCCCATTGCCATAAGCCCGACTGTTCAGGAAGGCAATCATTCATGCCTCGTATTGCCTGTATTTGTTTAGACACTAAGGAAATTCTCTTTGACTAGATAGTATTGAAAAGCCCCGTATTATAGGGGCGTTGTTGGTAAACGTAAACGAAGACTCCGCTTTATCACGCTTTTTTGCCTAAGTTGGCTATTATCCAAGATGCTTTATGTCGATTTTCTTACTGCTATCAAGTAAGGCTGCTTTGGCGCGTATGCGTTTTTCGAGTTGGTCGACCAAGTCATCGTTAGACAAACGTTCTTTTTGACGTTTACCATCTACGTAAAATCCACTCATATTTCGCGCACCCGTTAGCCCTAAGTCAGAGACTTCAGCTTCCCCTGGCCCATTCACTACGCAGCCAATAATTGACACATCCATGGGGGTCAATAAATCTTCTAAACGTGATTCAAGCGCGTTAACTGTGCTTATCACATCAAACTCTTGGCGAGAACAACTCGGGCAGGCGATAAAGTTAATCCCACGAGAACGGATACGTAGCGACTTTAAAATATCAAAGCCCACTTTGATTTCCTCGACAGGATCAGCAGCTAAAGAAATACGGATCGTATCGCCGATACCTTCAGCTAATAGCATGCCAAGGCCAACCGCACTTTTTACGGCACCAGCGCGAAAGCCACCGGCCTCGGTGATCCCTAAATGCAGCGGCTGATCAATCTTTTTAGCCAACGCACGATAAGCGCCCACCGCTAGAAATACATCGGAAGCCTTAACACTGACTTTAAACTGGTCGAAATTCAATTTGTCCAAGATATCTACGTGGCGCATAGCAGACTCCACGAGTGCCTCAGGTGTCGGCTCGCCGTATTTCTCTTGCAGGTCTTTTTCGAGGGAGCCACCGTTAACCCCAATCCGTATTGGAATACCCTTGTCTTTGGCGCAATCCACCACAGAACGAACTCGCTCCATGCTGCCAATGTTCCCCGGATTAATACGTAGGCAGTCTACGCCGTATTCCGCTACTTTTAAGGCGATACGGTAATCAAAGTGGATATCGGCAATCAATGGAATATCCACCTGTTGCTTTATTTGCTTAAACGCTTCGGCCGCATCCATAGTAGGCACAGACACGCGTACAATTTCGCCGCCTACTGCAACAATGCGCTTAATTTGCGCCACCGTTGCCGCAACATCAGTTGTTAAGGTATTGGTCATTGATTGCACGGCTATGGGGGCTCCCCCGCCAATAGGAACGCTGCCCACATTAATTCTGGTTGATTCTCTGCGTTTTATCGGTGACTCTGCAAACATGCTGTTTCCTAACTCAATTTGATAACGTGTAACTTGTGCTGAAAATTGACGCCAAGCACTTACAATTTAACTGTTTATGATTTATGCCCTAGGCAACGAAAATTTAGCGGTACTATTGGGGGCTAAAAATGACATATCGACATCTTTATCGGCATATTTTATTTGCACTACGCTCGGGGCCCCTAAAATAATTTCAAACGGAGCAATGCCTGAGATGCTCATTACCCGGCCCGCGACCTTAACGCCAATGGCAATTGTTTCGCCTGTCGCATCAATAACGCTTACCCAACAATCATCAGCAAAAGTGAAAACAACGTCCACTGGCTCGCCAAGTTTCGCTGCCGCCTCTTCGCGTAGACTATTGCCCGCGTTCGATGTGTTTTGAGCGTTCGTATCAATGCTGTTGTTTACCGCGCTATTTAATCTGCTATCAACTGTGCTATCTAGATTACTGTCATCATCGTTGCTAACTGACTCGCCAGCAGTTTGAGTATCGATTTCAGGTTGAGTTGACTCTAAGGCATCGGTTGATACATCGCCCTCGGCTTGCTCAACTTCATTTTTTGGTAGACTCCCCGATACAGCAACTTGGTTTTCAGCGATGTCACGTGAAGCGGATTCATCAAGTTCAAGCTCATCAGTGGACGACAACTCTTCTTGTGTAAAGCCTGAGGTGTCAGTTTGTGTGGCTGGGGTATCTAAAATGTCGACTTTATCGTTATCGCTTTGCTGAAACCACCAGATAACCACCAAGGCTACAACGACGGCTAAAATAAGATAGGTGACTAACATCAGCTTATCGTCATTGGCTTGATGGGCCACGCGACGGGAGAAGCTTTGCAATTTAGCGGGTTCTTTTTTATGGGTATCTAGGTTGTCTAAGCCGTCGAGCACTTGCGCTTCAGATACATCAACCTGGCGTGCATAAAGTTTAAGATAGCCCTTAATGAAGGTCATCGAAATACCTTGGTCGTATACATCTTCTTCTAACGCACTGACCAAACTTGGTTTTAAGTGAATCCGATTGGCGATTTGTTCCACCGTCAATCCCTTTTCTATACGCGCAGCTTTTAATACAGGACCTGGGCCCTGTACTTGAGGCTCTTCGACATGTTGTACTTCTTCACTCATTTAACTAACGCTACTCTTATATTTACAATTAATTAGGATGGCTATTTAGGCTCGACGACAATCAACTTTTGCCCAATGTAGATAGAAGCAGGATCTGAAATATCATTCCATTCCATTAGTTTCTTCATCTTAACGTTATATTGCAGAGAAAGGCGATAAAGATTCTCTTTCGCTGTCACAACGTGATACTGACTGGCAGGCAAGCTGTCCTTTACTGAGTCGGCTTTAGGCTTAACCTCAGGTGCATTGACCGTCGGTTCTGGCGTACTAGTGACGTCAATACCGTTAATATAATCTCTTGCGGGCTGAAAGTCAGGGTACAAACTGAGTAACATATTGGCATAATCAGTCGCACGTTTCGGGGCGCCTGCCCCCTGCTCTATTTTGACAGCTAACCACAAACTTTGTGCTGATACAGAAGCGACTTTTTCGTATCGACGTAAGCTGTCTCTCGCTGCGGCGAACCTATTCGCTTGTAATTGAACCTGTGCTAACAAAAATAAACTTTTAGCACGCCCTGGCTGATGATTTAGCGCGTCCTTCAGAAAGCCGATAGCATCGTCAAATGCATTTTGACTTTGGCTGCACAACGCTAGGTTTTCATAAGTCTCTGCAGATGAGTTATAAACATCGCTATTAAGGGCTTTAAAGAAATACTCTTTGGCTTGTTCATAATCACCTTGTGCGCACAAAAAAGCGCCGTAACTGTTAGCGATGTCGGCGTTTTTTGGAGCTAAGCTGATAGCTTTTTGATAGGCCTTAGACGCTGATTCAGGCTCTTCAACGTTCTGGTAATAGTATGCCATTCCATAATGCACATCGGCTAGATTAGGCGCAAACGCCAACGCTTTATCAAGATTGAACTTAGCTTGACTATAGTTACCATTTTCTAGATAAGTAAGTCCTAGTGATAAACGGGTTTTTGCTGCTTTTTGTTTGTCAAAATCGTCTACTGCGGTACCGCTATTTTGGCTAGCGCAAGCGCTTAGCCCAAATATTAACACAACAACGAAAAAGCGAAAAAATTTCATAGCGATCACTCGGTTAATACTCAATGTTGCATTTTTACCGAAATTTCATCACCCTTCATCTGTTTTTTCAACATTCGTTTGGTTCTGTCCACCACATCGCCTACTAACTGGCCACACGCAGCATCAATATCATCGCCACGCGTTTTACGTACAACGACCATCAATCCATAACTTGATAGCACTTTAGCAAAGCGATCAATTCGCGAATTGCTTGAACGGCTATAAGGTGAGCCAGGGTACGGGTTAAAAGGGATAAGATTAATTTTGCTTGGTGTATCTGCCAAGACCTTAGCTAACGCATGTGCTTGGTCGGTACTGTCATTAATACCGTTGAGCATGACGTATTCAACCGTCACTTTACCTTGGTTGGCATTTGATTTGGCGAGATAACGGCGAACACCCGCCAAAAATTCTTGGATAGGGTATTTCTTGTTAATCGGCACAATTTCGTCACGTAAGGTGTCATCGGGGGCATGTAAAGAAATAGCCAATGCCACATCGATTTGATCACCTAGCATATCTAAAGCAGGTACAACCCCTGAAGTACTAAGGGTAACGCGGCGCTTTGATAATCCGAAGGCTAGATCGTCCAGCATTAAGTCCATTGCGGGAACCACGTTCTTCAAATTGAGCAATGGTTCACCCATACCCATCATGACCACATTGGTGATTGGTCGCTTGGCACTGTCATTCGACAAGCCTATGGTGGTTGCCACTCGCCATACTTGGCCGATGATTTCTGCTACGCTCAAATTACGATTGAACCCCTGCTGAGCAGTTGAACAGAATGTGCATTCTAACGCGCAGCCCACCTGTGAGGACACGCACAAGGTCGCACGGTCAGCATCTGGGATCCACACGGTTTCAACTTCTTGGCCACCTTCTAAGCGAAGTGCGAACTTGATGGTGCCATCAGTAGCGCCTTGCTGATAAGCGATTTCAGGAGCTTTGACTTCACATTGCATTTTAAGCTTTTCACGTAGTGCTTTGTTCAAATTAGTCATTTGATCAAAATCAGACACGCCTGCCTGATAAATCCATTTCATCACTTGGTCAGCACGAAATGGCTTTTCACCAATCGAACTAAAATACTCCCTTAAACCAGCTCGGTTGAAGTTAAGTAAATTGATTTTAGTCGGTTTTGCTGACATCACTTGTGACATGAAACGGGGTACCTCAAATAAAAGAAACTAGTGTACATTTTTTACGCGAAAACTACCATTTTGTTAGGCGTTGTCGCGCATTTAGATCGCAAAAGGGAGCCTAGGCTCCCTTACTTACCAGCGTTAATTAGATTAACGAGTGCGTGGGCAAATTTCTTCGTCAGAGAAGAAGTAAGCAATTTCGCGTGCTGCAGATTCAGGCGCATCAGAACCGTGACAAGCATTCTCATCAATAGATGCTGCATAATCTGCACGTAACGTACCCGCAAGAGCTTCAGCTGGGTTAGTAGCGCCCATGATTTCACGGTTTTTAACAACTGCGTTTTCACCTTCTAAAACCTGAACCATAACAGGACCAGATGTCATAAATTCTACCAAAGCAGCAAAGAAAGGACGTTCGCTGTGCTCAGCATAGAATCCTTCAGCTTGCTCTTTGCTAAGGTGAATCATTTTAGAAGCAACAATGCGTAGGCCTGCGCTTTCAAAACGGTTGTAGATTGCGCCAATAACATTTTTAGCTACTGCGTCTGGCTTGATAATTGAAAAAGTACGTTCTAAGGCCATGATAGGTCTCCGATTACAAATGATAAAAGTGCGATTAAAAATTCGCGCGGATTATATGCGTTTCCTCAGCAAAAGCCCAACAAATCGCAAAATTAATCTGCGTCAAAGAAAAAATTTTGCGATTTACAATCTCAGGCGTATTTAGATTGCCGTTTATTCAAGACAGTAAAGTGTTTATGATAGGCATAAGAAAACCAATAATAAGGAGAAATAGTGCTTCGCCTACTTTTTTTACTCCCATTGATTTTATGCTTGCTGTGGTTTGCCTACCTTAGGCTACGGGGGTTTTCTTTACGCCAAGGAAAACAAGGGTTTATCTACATCTTAGTGTTCTCAGCAATCATTGCTGCGTTCTATACCGTCATGCTGTGGTTAACGAGCACATAAATTAACCAATAAAAAAGGAGCCTAAGCTCCTTTTTTACAGTGAGAAAAGCTTAATATATTTCTACGTCAGCTTGTTCACGTAATGCATTGATAAATTCACTATAGGTAAACTGTGCACGCATCGTCGTTAACCGATTCTGTAATGCCGCTGCATCAGAACTTGGTAAATCAGCGCCTTCATTAACCTCAAGTAATTGAACCAAAGCGACATCACCGTTGAACAATTCAACAACTTGTCCATTTGATTCTTCGCCGTCTGTTAGTTTAAACAAAGCGGTAACAACTGCCGGTGAAACTTGTGACGCATTTCTCGTCACCGCGTTTTGTTCTTGCCACTCAATTCCTTTGGTTTGCAGTTTATCACTAACATCCTGCTGTGATTGAATATCTGACAATACCGTTTCAGCCCACTCTTTAGCTGCCTGCTGCGCTTGCTCAGCTAATAAGATATCGTTAATTTCAACTGACACTTCATCTAGTGACTTGGTGCGCTGTGCTTCGTAGTCTGCCACACGGATAAACATAACATGATTGTCCTCTAGCTCGATTACGTCACTGTTAACTTGGTCGTTAATTAGCTCGTCTGAGAATGCTTGAGAAACCACATTAGGATAGTTAACCGCTTGCGGTGCACTATCTTGGCTAAACATGACCGTAGTTTTCACATCGACTTCTGCAATGGCTGCCACTTCATCAAGAGTGTCAGGTGTTTCAAACGCCACTTCCGCCATACGCAATTGTTTAGCGTAAAACTCTTCTTCAGCACGTTCAGCTTTAAGCTTAGCAATAACATCTTCTTTAACATCTGCAAAAGGGCTTGTTTCTTCAGGCTTAACGTCCGTTAATTTGATAATGTGAAAACCAAACTCACTTTCGACCACGTCTGACACGTCACCTACGTTTTGCAATGCAAAAGCAGCATCTTCGAATGCAGGGTCCATCATTCCCATACTGAACCAGTCTAAATCTCCGCCATTTTCAGCACTAAAGGTATCGCTTGAAAACGTTTCAGCCAATTCAGCAAAGTCTTCACCGTTATTAATTTTAGCTAGAATGTCTTCAGCTTGCTGTTCAGCCTTTTGCTGGTCGTCGCCAAACTCAATCAGAATGTGTGATGCTCGACGTTCTTCTTGGGTTCTAAAGTCTTGAATATTTTGCTCGTAATATTGCTCAGCTTCATCTTCAGACACTTCGATACCGGCTAACAAGTCGTCTACTGATAGTTCAACATACGCCAAGCTCACTTGTTGCTGCGTGTCGAATTGAGTGATATTAGCTTGGTAGTAATTTTCAACATCACTTTGCGATACAGTTACGTCGCCTTTAAACATGTCTGCTGGGACAGTTAAATAGCGAGCGTCACGTGTTTGCTGTTGAAGTTTATAAGCCTGTGTCGTTTCTTCGAGCAAGGTAAACTCAGAACCTAACAGTGCGTTTGAAAGCTGACGTCTTGTCATGTCAACGCGCATATAATCACGGAAATCGTTAGGCTGAAATCCGGCTTGACGTAAAACGGCTAAATAACGTTCGTTATCGAATTTGCCATCAAACTGAAATTCAGGCATCGCCACAATAGCTTGTTTAATTTGTGCATCGCTCACGCGTAAACCTAAGTCCACAGCTGCTTGTTCGATTAGTTTATCGCCAATTAGGCGGTCTAAAACGCCCTGCCTAAATTGTTGTAAATAAGCGCTATCAGCAGTTAAGGCTGCAAATGCCTCTCCGTACTGAGATTCCATACGACCGCGCTCATTCTGATAAGCGCGTTCAAGGTCGGCTTGCGATATCGTATCGTCGTTGACCTTAGCCGCTGCCGTATCGGCAGACGAATTGATATAACTACCGACACCGGCAAATACAAAACTTAAAATAACCAATCCTAGGATAGCCATGGCCCAAGTGCCCTGGGTTCCCTCTCTGATTCTTTCCAACATGTTCGTTTCTAACTCCAAATGAGTTGCTTTAGATAAGCTGAATTTTTACTAATGATTAGGGCGTGTTGACCTAAAGAGGCAGGATTATATATTAAACGTAATCATAATTAACAGCAGATAAACAAAAGGCGATGATAAATCATCGCCTTTTTAATGGAAAAGCAGAGCTTAGTTACAAGCGTCTTTTAGGGCTTTACCCGCTTTAAAAGACGGAACTTTAGCTGCAGAAATTTGAATCGTTTCGCCAGTTTGTGGATTACGTCCACTGCGAGCAGCACGCTCACGTACTGAGAAAGTACCGAAACCAACAAGAGCAACTTGATCACCTTCCTTAAGTGCTGCAGTGATTGCGTCAGTCAATGCATCTAGTGCACGTCCTGAAGCTGCTTTAGAAATGTCTGCACTTGCAGCGATTTGGTCGATAAGTTGAGACTTATTCACAATATGATCCCCTTCAATTGTTATTATATGAGTTTCCGCAAAACAAAAATGCGAAAAACGTTATACCAAGCTTAAATTCGAACTTCAAGCATATATTCACAAAATTTTAACTTTCTAGATATCGCCGCAATCCCTTTTGTGACAAGGCCTAAAGCGAAACTGGGATAAAGGCTACCACAACTTATTGCTGTGTGAAGCCCTATTTTCCAAAAAAAACAAAAAAACCAGCGTTAAGTGGTTATTTTTTACCCTTAGTTGGCTTTTCGAGGCTAAAACGTTCGGGATTTTCTTGCAATGCCAGCTCTAAAACGTCGTCAATCCAGCGTACTGGGTGAATTGACAGGTCTTGTTTTACATTATCTGGGATCTCTTGTAAATCACGTTCGTTCTCTTTTGGAATGATAACTGTTTTTATTCCGCCTCTATGCGCCGCCAATAATTTTTCTTTCAAACCGCCTATCGCTAACACTTCACCACGCAGAGTAATTTCACCTGTCATGGCGACGTCACAACGTACAGGATTGCCCGTAAGCGCTGAAATTAACGCTGTGCACATGCCGATACCTGCACTTGGGCCATCTTTCGGTGTAGCGCCTTCAGGCACGTGAACATGGATATCGCGCTTTTCATGAAAATCACTGTTTATGCGCAATTTTTCAGATCGACTACGGACCACCGTCATCGCAGTTTGAATAGACTCTTGCATAACATCCCCTAGCGAACCGGTAGAGGTCATTTTACCCTTACCTACGACTGAGGTTGCTTCAATGGTCAACAATTCACCGCCGACTTGGGTCCACGCTAAGCCAGTGACTTGACCGATTTGGTTGTTGTCCTCTGCTTTGCCATAGTCAAAACGCTGCACACCTAAATACTCAGATAAATTTTTCTCCGTTACAGTAACGGTTTTAGTGTCTTTATTGAGTAAGATGTTTTTAACTGCTTTGCGGCACACTTTGGAAATTTCGCGCTCTAAGCTTCGCACACCCGCTTCACGGGTGTAATGACGGATCATGCCAATTATGGCTGATTCTTCAATGACTAATTCTTTGCTTTTCAGGCCGTTACGGCTAATTTGCTTTTCAAGCAAATGACGCGTTGCAATGTTTAGCTTTTCGTCTTCTGTGTAGCCAGACAAGCGAATGACTTCCATTCTGTCTAACAACGGGCCGGGGATATCCATGCTATTAGACGTCGCCACGAACATGACATCAGATAGATCGTAATCGACTTCTAAGTAGTGGTCGCTAAAGGTGCTGTTTTGTTCAGGATCGAGTACTTCTAATAACGCTGAAGACGGATCGCCGCGCATATCTGAAGACATTTTGTCAATTTCATCTAGCAAAAATAGCGGATTCTTCACCCCGACTTTGGCCATTTTTTGGATCAGCTTTCCTGGCATTGAACCGATGTACGTGCGTCGATGACCGCGTATTTCAGCCTCGTCGCGCACGCCACCAAGGGCCATCCGTACATACTTACGACCAGTTGCCTTCGCTATTGATTGCCCTAGTGACGTTTTACCCACTCCAGGAGGGCCTACCAAACACAAGATAGGTCCTTTGAGCTTTCTAACACGCTGCTGAACCGCTAAATACTCGATAATACGTTCTTTGACTTTTTCTAGTCCGTAATGCTCAGTATCGAGGAGCTTATCAGCCGCAGCTAAGTCTTTCTTAACCGCGCTACGCTTCGTCCAAGGCACATTAGTCAGCCAATCAATGTAACTACGTACAACAGTAGCTTCTGCCGACATAGGTGACATCATTTTCAGTTTGCTCAGCTCAGTAGTCGCCTTCTTTTTGGCTTCCTCTGGCATTTTGGCATCGTCAATTTTTTTACTGAGCGCTTCAAACTCATCAGGTGCTTCATCTAATTCGCCAAGCTCTTTTTGAATAGCTTTCATTTGCTCATTTAGATAGTACTCACGCTGGCTCTTTTCCATTTGCTTTTTAACACGGGTACGAATTTTCTTTTCTACCTGCAGCAAATCAATTTCGCTTTCCATTAAGGCCATTAAGTATTCAAGTCGATCATTCACTTGATCCATCTCTAATACTTTTTGCTTCTCGGCTAGCTTGAGCGGCATATGCGCAGCCATGGTGTCTGCTAATCGCGCTGCTTGTTCAATTCCACTTAACGACGTCAAAACTTCCGGCGGAATTTTTTTGTTAAGTTTCACATACCCTTCAAATTGTGAAATAGCCGAGCGAATAATGACTTCCTGCTCGTTCTCTTCTACCTCAAGATCTTCTTTATTAGAAATATTAGCCACAAAGAAATCTTCAGTGCTGACAAAATCAGCGATTTGCGCACGCTGATTCCCTTCGACCAAGACCTTCACTGTGCCATCAGGCAGCTTCAGCAATTGTAGGATGGTCGCTATAGTACCGACCGTAAAAATATCGTCAGTCTGAGGCTCGTCAGTACTGGCGTCTTTTTGGGCAACTAAAAATATTTGTTTGTCTTTATCCATCGCCGCTTCTAAGCAACGTATCGACTTCTCGCGACCGACAAATAAGGGAATAACCATATGCGGATAAACCACCACATCACGTAATGCCAGCACCGGCATTTCTGTGTAATCAACATTCTCTTTGGTCATATATTGTCTCGTGTAATAAAAAGGAAAATCTTCGCAATGAAATTGTATATGGGGCTTAGCACAAAAAGTTCAAACGAAAAACTGAAACAATCCCTAATAGGTGTTTCTTTTGCTCTATTACTAGAGCATAAAAGCGTAAGCGAAAAAAGAGTTATACCAATTCCAACTTGCGTGATCTGGGAAATATCGTGAATTTAACGCAGAAAACAAAAAGGCTCCCGAAGGAGCCTATACAATTTTTGATGCGGAATTTATTCCGAGATGGATTTTTTATCCGACGCACTATCGTAAATGAGGATAGGTTTAGATTCGCCGCGGATCACGGTTTCATCAACCACCACCTTGCTCACATTAGACATAGAAGGCAGCTCATACATAGTATCAAGCAACACTGCTTCCACTATTGAACGTAAGCCCCGGGCACCGGTTTTACGCGACATCGCTTTCTTAGCGATAGCCTGTAAGGCGTCATCTCTAAACTCTAGCTCTGTATCTTCGAGCGAGAATAAAGCAGCATATTGTTTAGTCAGTGAGTTTTTCGGTTCGCGCAATATTTGAATAAGCGCTTCTTCACTTAGCTCTTCAAGGCTGGTAAGAACCGGCAATCGCCCGATAAATTCAGGAATAAGACCATATTTAACCAAGTCTTCTGGCTCAACCTTTTTAAGTAGCTCGCCTTCTTTCGACTTATTGCTAATGTCTTTTATTGCAGAGCCAAAACCAATCCCCGTTCCCGTATGGGCACGTTGCTCAATGACTTTATCAAGGCCAGCAAAAGCACCACCACAGATAAATAAAATCTTAGAGGTATCAACCTGCAAAAACTCCTGCTGTGGATGCTTACGACCGCCCTGAGGAGGCACAGACGCTATGGTTCCTTCAATGAGTTTAAGCAAAGCTTGCTGCACACCTTCACCAGACACATCACGCGTAATCGAAGGATTATCTGACTTTCGAGAAATCTTATCAATTTCATCAATGTAAACGATACCGCGCTGCGCTTTTTCTACATCGTAATCGCATTTTTGCAATAACTTCTGGATGATGTTTTCTACGTCTTCACCAACGTAACCAGCTTCAGTAAGCGTGGTGGCATCAGCCATCGTAAAAGGCACATCCAATAAGCGCGCTAGCGTTTCAGCCAGTAAGGTCTTACCGCTACCTGTCGGGCCCATAAGCAGAATATTACTTTTACCTAGCTCAACACCATCGTGTACATCGCCGTTTCGTAAACGCTTGTAATGGTTATAAACCGCAACAGACAAGACTTTCTTGGCATGTTCTTGGCCTATAACGTAGTCGTCAAGATGACTGTGAATCTCTTTGGGCGTAGGGAGTTCATCTTGCTTTTGTTTGGGCGCGATCTCTTTGATCTCTTCGCGAATAATGTCATTGCACAATTCAACGCATTCATCACAAACAAAAACTGATGGGCCTGCAATGAGCTTTCTCACTTCATGCTGGCTTTTCCCACAAAAAGAACAATAAAGTAGCTTGTTATCGCCATCTCCGCTTTGCTTATCACTCATCTATTATCTCTTCTTCTTTGGTTGACCTAGCACGCTGCTTTGCGGCTCCTTGCAATAGCGTGCTAAACAAAATCAACAATAACTAATTACTTCTTCGCGTCACTGCTGCTGGCATCTGGACGATTTGCCAACACTTGGTCTACTAAACCATAGTCCACAGATTCCTGTGCGCTCAAGAAATTATCTCTGTCTGTGTCACGGGCTACTTTTTCGTAGTCCTGACCTGTGTGCTCTGCCATCAAGCGGTTCATCTTCTCTTTAATAGACAGTATTTCTTTGGCATGAATTTCAAAATCAGACGCCTGACCTTGGAAACCGCCTAGAGGCTGATGGATCATCACACGGGCGTTAGGCAAACAATAACGCTTACCTTTAGTACCGCCAGATAATAGGAACGCGCCCATACTCGCAGCCTGACCGATACACACTGTACTAACGTCTGGCTTGATAAAATTCATCGTATCGTAAATCGCCATGCCTGCTGTAACAGAACCGCCAGGCGAATTGATATAAAGGAAAATATCTTTTTCTGGATTTTCTGCTTCCAAAAATAACATCTGGGCAACAATAAGGTTAGCCATATGGTCTTCAACCTGGCCAACCATGAAAATGACGTTCTCTTTCAGTAAGCGTGAATAAATATCATAAGAGCGCTCACCTTTAGCGGTTTGTTCAACCACCATAGGTACTAATGCATTTGTAGGATCAAACGGTGTATTCATCATATATTTTCTTCACAAATAAAAATGCTCGGTATTTACCGAGCATTTAAGCAGTTGCAGACTAGATAAGTCAATTAACAAAGGGCAAATTACGCCTGTTTGTTCATGATCTCATCAAACGCTTTGGTTACTTCTTTCACATTTGCTTTGCTAAGAAGCACTTCAACAGCTTGCTCCTCTAACGCGACATTTTGCATTTGTTGCATCAATTCATCGTTAGTTTTGTAATACTCGATCACTTCTTGAGGATCTTCGTATGCTGAAGCTGCTGTTTCAATCAAGGCATCAACTTTAGCCGAGTCAACTTTTAACTCTTCAGTTTTGATGACTTCGCCAAGCAATAAACCAATTGAAACGCGCTTACGAGCATTTTCTTGGAACAAATCAGCTGGAAGCTCAGGAAGATTATCAACATTACCGCCCTGTTGCTGGCTGAAACGTTGCTTAGCTTGCTCGCGAAGTGCATTAATTTCTTGGTCAACTAACGCTTTAGGTAACTCAAGCTCGTTGTTAGCCAGCAAACCTTCGATAACTTGCTCTTTAACATTGGCTTTCAATGTTTGCTCAAGTTCGCGTTGCATGTTTTTACGTACTTCAGTGTTAAGCGCTTCAACGTCACCGTCTTCTACACCGAACAATTTAGCAAACTCTTCGTCAACTTTAGGAAGGCTAAGACCTTCTACCTTGTTCACGGTAATTTTAAACTGAGCTTCTTTACCTTTTAGTGCTTCTGCATGGTAATCTTCAGGGAAAGTTACATCTGCAACAACCTCGTCACCTGCTTTAGCACCAACAATTGGCTTTTCAAAACCAGGGATCATGCGATCTTTGCCCATTTCTAGTTCGAAGTTTTCAGCTTTACCGCCTTCAAACTCTTCACCGTCAATAGTACCAACGAAGTCAACCGTTACACGGTCGTCTTTCTTACACTTACGCTTAACTTCTTTCCACGTCGCGTGCTGTTTACGTAATGTTTCCATCATCGTTTCAAGATCAACGTCAGTAATTTCTACTACTGGCTTCTCTACTTCGATTTTCTCAACATCTTTTACTTCAACTTCAGGGTACACTTCAAACGCGGCAACAAATTCTAAGTCTTGTCCGTCAACGTCAGTCTTCATTTCGAAGTTAGGCATACCAGCTGGGGTAATTTTTTCTTGAACGATAGCTTCATAGAAGTTGCGCTGCATTGCTTCGCCAGCAATTTCTTGACGCACGGCTTGGCCATAACGCTTTTTAATAACACTTACTGGAACCTTGCCTGGGCGAAATCCATTAATACGTTGGGTCTTTGCTAACTGTTGTAAGCGAGACTTTACCTGTGAATCAATTGATTCAGCAGGAACAGTGATGGTAAGACGGCGTTCTAAACCTTGAGTCGTCTCAACGGAAACTTGCATTCTTCTACCTCAACTTTGCGCTCGTCTGCGCATTTATAAAATTTTTGATGGTTTTTTTTTATCGGTGGGATAAGACCAAGGTAAACTCAATCCACCCAAACAATCGCGAGTTGAACTATTTATCTTCTCGTCTAACCGGATAAAAAAGACGCAGCAGTATAGCGATACAGCTACTTTAAGTCGAGTCGAAATGCGAAATAGTTTAATTCAAAAAATTAAAGCAAATGATATTGCTAACTATAAAATTTGAAGGAAATAGAAGTAACAAGGAATAAAGAGAGATGGTGCGGAAGGAGAGACTTGAACTCTCACGCCCTAAGGCACTGGAACCTAAATCCAGCGTGTATACCAATTTCACCACTTCCGCAAGTGGGGTGGACGATGGGGCTCGAACCCACGACAACCGGAATCACAATCCGGGGCTCTACCAACTGAGCTACGCCCACCAAAGTTTAACATTGATGCCAGGTTCGCATGGTGCGCCCGGCAGGATTCGAACCTGCGACCACCCGCTTAGAAGGCGGGTGCTCTATCCAGCTGAGCTACGGGCGCTCTACGAATCTCGTACAATATTAGAGAAAGTGGTCGGTGAGACAGGATTCGAACCTGCGACCCCTTGGACCCAAACCAAGTGCGCTACCAAGCTGCGCTACTCACCGACTTATTACCCCGAAGAGTTATTCTCTGTCTCTCAACGGGGAGCGCATAGTAAACAGATGTATTTCTGTCGTCAAACACTTTTTTAAAAGAAATTTACTGACTGCTGTTTTTTTTAGCAATTTGTCTATCGAACAAACAAAATGCACGGTATTTGTTCAGTTTATCCGTATTTTCTTTTGCTCGGAGTAAACATTGTTATGAACCCACTCAACGCAATTTATCTCATTTCCTTTAAAAATCCGCTTATTTCTCGCCATCGAAAGTCCATCTGCCATTCTTTTTTGGGCTAAATCCGATGCGACTTAAGTAATTTTCGTGTTCATAACTGTCAGCAAGCGCCACAATTTCGTTAAAACCAAACTGTTTAGATAATTGTTGCCCCTTACCAATAACGTATTCACCGAGATGACAATCGCGATAAGCGGGGATCACAAAATCAAAATCAACCACAAAATTGCCATTCTCTTCTACGAATCCTGAAAGCATCCCTACGACTTCGGTCCGTTCGGTTAAAAAAAAGTATTCTCGATTAGGCGCTGACGACACTTTCATGAAGCGTGGAAATAGATGTTTAATTTCTTGGTGATGGTAATCGAGAAAGAAATCTACGTAATTTGACGGACGACTTACCGCAAGCACCGAAAACTGGCGTTCAACATCAAACAACAACCTGCGTAGAAAAAATAGATTCGTCAGGGTAATAAAACCATTTAGTATCGCCACTGGGTAAGCTTGAATAATAATGCCATACAAGCAAAACGATGACGCACCGACCAGATTAAACCAGCGTAGCCTTACTATTGAACTTCGCGTTAATGAATAAGCAATGACTGCTGACGCACAATAGCCAAATATTTCTACTGGAGAGAGTTCCAAATCACACACCTTTATAAAATCTAACGAACAATTATGTGCATATATTTGTTTAGATGCCGCAATGGGGCAAGCAGATTCGATACTATTTACAAATTAGGCCAAGTCGGATTGTTGAATCTGGCACATTATGTGACAATACATCCCCCCTAGTCTTTCAGTTACTTTAAACTATGCCTGCTCAAAAAATTGATGGTAAATTAATTGCTCAACAGGTGCGTCAGCACGTTGGGTCTCACGTCGAATCTATTATTTCTTCGGGTAAACGCCCCCCAGGTTTAGCGGTCGTATTAGTGGGAAGCGATGCAGCATCTCATGTCTATGTTTCCAATAAGCGCAAAGCCTGTGAAGAAGTAGGCTTTGTTTCTAAATCTTACGATTTACCCTCAACCACCTCACAGCAAAAATTACTCGAGCTTATCGATTCGTTAAACGCTGATGAAGAAATTGATGGCATATTAGTACAGCTTCCTTTGCCTGCTGGCCTAGATAAAGAACAAGTGCTAGAACGTATTTTACCGCACAAAGATGTAGACGGATTTCACCCTTATAATATTGGTCGCTTGGCCCAGCGCATACCGGCACTACGCCCATGTACGCCTAAGGGCATCATGACCCTAATTGAATCCACAAAACGCCCCATAAAAGGACTTGATGCGGTTATTGTAGGCGCGTCAAATATTGTTGGCCGTCCTATGTTTATGGAGCTATTACTTGCTGGGTGCACCGTGACTAGCTGCCATAAATTTACCAAAGATCTACAATCTCATGTGGAGCGTGCTGATCTACTTGTGGTCGCCGTTGGAATTTCAGCTTTTATTCCTGGAGAGTGGATTAAACCTGGGGCTATCGTGATCGATGTGGGTATCAACCGCCAAACTGACGGCACACTCATTGGTGATGTAGATTACACAACTGCTGAGCAACGTGCTGGCTGGATCACTCCTGTACCAGGAGGGGTCGGCCCCATGACGGTGGCAAGCCTGATTGAAAATACCTTAGAAGCCTACGTTAAATATCATTCAAACTAAGGTATAGCAGCCGCACGTGAATATCCCAACGCGTCACAGTGATGTCATTCAATCCGTTCGCACCTGGTTGAGTGACATCATTATCGGACATAATTTCTGCCCTTTCGCAAAACGCGAATTCGAGCGAAACACAATTGCTTATACCGTAAGCGACGTGCACTCCTTAAAAGATGCCACTGAGTTGTTTTTGGGTGAATTGCAAAAACTAGAGCAAGACACACAAATAGAAACCAGCCTGATTATATTCAGTTGTGCGTTTACCGACTTTGATGATTACTTAGACTTGGTTGAGATGAGCCAAGTGCTCATCGACAAAAGCGGATATGGTGGGCAATTTCAGCTAGCGAGCTTTCATCCAGATTATTATTTTGAAGGTGAGCCTATTGAGGATTTATCCCACTTTACCAATAGAGCGCCCTATCCGATTTTACATCTTTTAAGGGAGCAAAGCGTCGAACGGGTACTAAAAACCTACCCTGATTCTGAGAATATTCCGCAGCGAAATATCGATAAGGCGCGCCAATTAGGCTCTGAGTACTGGCAGCGCGTTATGCAACAACTAATACCATTCCACTTTAATAAGTGATCACTCAGCGAGAGTTTAAAAGGGCTTAAACAAGGCGCATGACTGAATGAATAGTTGTTCTCTTTCGAAGTCATGCAACGCAGTGTAAGCCCTTTTAAAACTCGCCTGCAAGGAATGCCCCAGCGGCTTTTGCTCTGCGTTCTCACTATTCGAAAGGGAACAACCATTACTTCATAGCGACGCCTTAATCAAAAACCGCTGGACGCATTCTGAGGGGGCACTTATTAATGTGGATTGGTATAAGCTCTCCTCACAGCAAAACTTAGCGTCTTCTACCGTCAAACAGCGCAGACAGTGTGCCCTATTTATTTAGGGGACTCTCCTTCGTCTATGGGATATGAGCGAATTGGTTGTTCTGCCTCTTCTTGTGCTTTCTCAAGTAAAAAATCAGCTAAATTTTTATTTAGTTGTTCAGCATTGAACTTAGGGATCTTATAAATCCAGTTGGCCCAGTAATCCGCCGGAGTCGCATTGCTAATACGCAGGTAAGCACTGTCTTGTTGCTGCGCAAGCTCAATACGAAATGCGTGACCATAAGCAGTACTAACATCAACCACAACCATAGGTTCCAATGTTTCCCACTCAAGCGATGATAGGGGTAAAAGTTGTTCGAAATGTAGTCCTGCTATATTAAGTGCAATGGCATCTAATACACCAGCGTATTTCAGTTCTTGATTCTGACCTCTTCCAGTTAAGACAAAGGCCTCATTTGGCTCCATTCTTACGATTTGCCATGTATCACCATCAATACGAGAAATACTAGACAAGTCTGTTTCGTCGAAGGGTAAAATAGGTTGCTGCAACCATTCACTGTTGGTCATAGGTAAATCGATCGTACGATCGCTCAACCATGCTTGAGTTTGCTTAGGTTGACGTAAATAACTTTTATTTCCTATGGATGAGTGGTTTCCCACTAAGATCTGCCACGATTTGCCATTACCTCCAAGAGTAACCAAGGTGGCCAAACTGTCATTAGCGGAAATATCTTGCAAACCAAGATGATGATAATTGCTCTTCTTGTTTGTTTTAGGCTCAGTCAGTTCTGCTTGTGCTAATGCATTGACTAAGTTGGCAAGCTTTTCACGTTCTACCGGAAACATTCCTATTTGCGTGCCGTCATCGGTGTAAACTTCTGTCTGCCAACGATCACCATCGCGCCTGGCATTCAATAAAATCCCAGTTGCATTGGTCAAGGTAACCCGATCAACCGAAGCAGCACTGTCACTCAACGAAGGAAGCGCTACCTGAGCGCTATCTTGTGTGTTTAGGTTACTTTGCAATAACCAATATCCGGCCCCACATGCCAATATTGTTAATACTATCAGAACAACTAAAGAGCGATTCATGCTTGACCTTCCTTAGCAACCGAAAACGATTTATTGGGATTGTAACGACTGCGCAATAAGCGCCTTGCGCCCATAAGCAGCAGCACAAGTAGCAATGGGGCGATAACAATATTGACAAACTTAATAAGGTTACCCAAATTTTCGATATCTTTATCTAATTGATGGCGCACTTCTCGTAACGACTTACGTATTTGAATTTTCTGTTCCATAAAGTCATCAATGGCTTTTTGTTGTTGAGGTGAAATTACCAACGCGCCTCCTTCTCCCTGCTGTTCTTGCAACTGAGTCAGTTGCGATTCGGTCTCATCCAATTGTTGCTGCAGTATTTTTTCTTGTTCTCGGAATTTCTGCTCAGCAACGAGTTTCAGTTGCTCAACTTCATCGAATGGGCGAGCAAACGTACCGCGACTTCGAATACTAATTAATGCATTGCTACCCGCGAGGTTTTCCACTGCGTTGGTGACAAAGTCTCCGTTATTTGCAAACGGCGTGGTGATTGTCTGGCCGAAAAATGAAGATTGTTGTACCCAAAAACGATCAGAGAGTAAGTCTGTATCCCCTACCAAAATAACATTCATATCTTTCGTTCGTTGTTCGAAGGTTTCACGTTGAATACCTTCTGGCGGCTGCTCAAACGCCGACTTAACATTTCCCGTTAATCGTGTGGCGAGCACATATTGCTTGCTGTCGCTTTTATAAGCTTGACTAAGTGCAAGTGGCTCACGTGTTTGCGCATATTGCGCACTATCGATAAGGTCTGAATTTTCCGTTGAATGAATAAGATTTGTCCAGCGCAGTCCTGACTTAGCGCTTTTCTTGAAAACCCCGAAAGACGCACCATTAATCAAATCTAAGTTAGATGTCGTTACATCTTTTGCGTTAAGTTCATTTGAAGAAAAGCCCACAAAACCAAAGTGTCTCGCTACATCGCCAGTTTGCGTGCGCACATCTAAGCCTGCATAGGCATCAAGTAATACTTCTTGCGGCTGGAAGTCGACACCCCAGGCATCAAACAGACGTGCCAAGTTAGAGCTATTTGCCCTCATTCCGGCACCCGCTAACATGCTCATCTGATCCGATTCATTGTGCGGATCAACAAAAATTAACGCCCTTCCACCCTGCATTACGTACTGATCAATGGAAAACAACAGCTCTTCACTGAGGTTTTTCGGGTGTGCAACGACAAGTACATCCGTTCCTTTGGGTAGTTCAGTGGCATCGCTGGCAATTTTATCCACTACATATAATTGCTGTAACTGCGTGTAGAAGGTCCACGGCTGCTCAAATTCCCCTGTCATAGGATTTTGCCCGCCGCCTACTGGTAAGTCAGTCAACAGCGTTACTTTGACTTGTTTAGGATTGACCAACTGATAAATTAATTTGCTGATTTCATATTCTAAAAATCTTTCTTGTTGAGGGTCAAAAAACGCGATGACTTGCTGATCATCTAATGCATTTGTTGCGCCTAGCCCCAAATAAACGGCCTCACCTGCGGTTCCTATATTGGCAGCGGTTAAGCCAAACTGATCAGCTTTATCTTCTTTTTCAGAAAAAGGTTCAGGGTCAAGTATATGAAGCTTAATCTTACCATTCGAACGCTCAGCGTATTCCTCCAGCAAACTTTGTACCCTCGCAGCATAGTTGCGTAAAGTGGTCATATTTTTTGCGGCTTTATCGGAAAAGAAAAAGTACAAATTTAGCGGTTCATCAATTTCCGTTAAGATTTGCTGGCTTCCTTGTGACAGTGAATAAACCTTGTTTTCGGTCAAATCAACACGATAAGCGCTGAGTAATTGATTGTTGAGTAACACCAGAGCGCAAAACAATACTGCGATAAATAGCATACTTAACCAGGTTGTAAATCGAGTAGACATGGTTAATCCGCCTTCTTTTGTTCAATAATAAGCAGACCGGCATACAACCAAGCTGCGGTTACAATTAAAAAATACCCAACATCATTTAGTGCAATCACGCCTTTTGCCATGGCCTCAAAATGGGTCAAAAAGCTAAAAGAAGCCACCGTATCGAGGAGTAACGTCGGCGCCCATCCCTTAAACGCATCGAGCACGATAGAGCTACCACTGACCACAAAAACAAAACACACCACGATGGCGAGAATAAACGCAATAATTTGATTTTTCGACAATGCAGACATGCACATACCTATAGCGAGAAACGCGCCGGCCATCAACCAACTGCCCAAATAAGCGGCAACGATAATACCGTTGTCAGGCTGGCCTAGGTAATTCACCGTCAACCATAGAGGAAAAGTCAGCATTAACGCTAAACCTAATACGCTCCAAGCAGCGAAAAACTTACCTAACATTGCCTGCCACGTGCTCACAGGAAGTGTCATTAATAATTCGATACTGCCACTTTTACGTTCCTCAGCCCAACTGCGCATAGCAATAGCAGGCACTAGGAATAAATATAACCAAGGATGAAAGTTAAAAAACGCCAGTAAATCGGCTTGACCCCGTTCATAGAAACCTCCGATAAAAAAAGCGAATACTGAAGACAAGACCAAAAAAATCCCGATAAATACGTAGGCTACGGGAGAGGCGAAATAGCCTGCAAACTCACGTTTAAATAAAATAAAAATATGCGCCACAACTAAGCAACCTCTGTTGTTAAATCTCTAAAGACTTGATCTAAACGTCCTTGCTCGATAAACAAGGTGTCTACCGGCAATTTAGCACGTTGAACATGAGCGGTTATCTCGTGCAGTATATGTTGTCCCGGCTCTGGGAAGAGAGTCACATGTCCGGTTTTTTGCTCGACTTCCATTTCTGCAACCCCGTCCAATTCAGCTAAACCAGAAATATCAGCTAAGTAACTCAAATGGATCGTAACCGCTTGATAATAGCGAGAGCGTTGTTGCAAGCTTAACGGTGTGTCATCAAATAACAGCTTGCCTTTAGCGATGATCATCACCCGATTACAGACAGCAGTTACTTCTTCTAAAATATGCGTAGAAATAATGACAATCTTGTCTTTGGCTAACTGGGTGATTAATTCGCGCACCTGATGTTTTTGATTCGGATCGAGTCCGTCGGTAGGTTCATCCAATATCAATATATCTGGATCGTGAATAAGCGCTTGGGCTAATCCTACGCGGCGTTTAAAGCCCTTTGATAAGTTTTCAATCGGTCTATTGACCACTTCTTGCAACTCTATTTTTTGAATAACATCTTTGATACGTTGCTCTTTTTCATTGCCCCTAAAACCACGTACTTCAGCGATAAATTTCAAAAATTGATAGGTTGTCATGTCTCCGTAGGCAGGCGCACCTTCAGGCAAATAGCCGATTCTTTCTTGGATACTTTTCGCGTGCTGACTGATGGGCATGTCAAACACAGTTATATCGCCCTGACTTGGCTGCAAGAAGCCAGTGAGCATTTTCATTGTGGTGGATTTACCAGCACCGTTTGGCCCTAAGAAACCAACAATGTCACCTGGCTTAACATCAAAATTTAAATCTTCAACCGCAGAAAAATCGCCAAACGTTTTCGACAGATTCTTAACAGATATCATAGTCTTCCTATTATGACCAAAAGATAGCGTGATAAAGATATAGCGTTCTCTGGTCTGTTTCAACGCTTGCGCCGTAGAGAAACACGGATCGAACACAGTTAATTTTGTATTCTCTAAAATCCGACACATTGAACGGTAAAATATTCAGCAATTTGGAATGAAATTAATCGTTAACTCACGAAATTTCTTGGCAAAACGGCGCGCTTACCTTATTGTCTCGCAATATGAGCATGGCAAAATCACTTCTACATACAGCCGACTTACATATTCATAGTCGCTACTCAATTTTCAAACGAATCGTTAACCTGATCATTGTGATCGTAATGGTGTTGTTGTTTGTTAATCTTTGGTTTGTAGATAACGATAACGCTCAGAACTGGCAACAAAAACAGCGTACACAATTAGGCAATAGCTTAGGGCTGATCAGTAGCGAGATTATTGCTCAACCTTTAATCGATAACGACACGACACGAATTGAGCAATTACTTACGATTGTAATGAACGACCCACATGTTGAAGCCGTTGCTGTGTACGATCAGTACGGACAGCAAGTTGCCCAGCAAGGCACGCTAAACACAATCGTCGAAAAATACTTGGAAGATCAACACGATACCCCACTTGTTTTCGTTAAAGACATACGCGTAGAGAAACAGATTTATGGCTATGTTCGTTTGTTACTGAACGAACAAAGTGTCATGGCGTTACACAGTGAATATCAGAGTCAGTTACGTCAGCAAACGCAAGTATTAGGTATGTTAGCCGCACTGGCAGCCCTGCTAATCACGCGTGTTTTCTATAAAGTCCGTTACCGCCGTTACGTACATCCCAATGACGTAGAGAAAAGAAATCAATAAATTAGGTTTTGATATTCACTAAGATATCGAAGGTATTTTGCCAACAGCCTTGTTTCACAACTTCGGCAGGCTCCCAGCGCAATGCCTGAAGTGCTTGTAAAATAATCGGTAAATAAACAGGACTATTGCGTTGCCCTTGCTTGTTATTAATAGGCATATCAGGGGCATCGGTTTCCAAAACGAGACTCGTGAGCGGCACTTTGGCAACGACCTCCCGGGTCTTTTTCGCTCTAGGGTAAGTAATGATGCCTCCAACCCCTAATTTAAACCCAAGATCGATATAGGTTTGCGCCTCTTGATAACTGCCAGAAAACGCATGAATGATACCGCCGTTGTCAAAGCGTTTCTCTTTTAACAATCGGATTAAAGCGTTATGCGAGCGCCTGTGGTGCACAATAATAGGAAGATCATGCTGCTGAGCTAAGCGTATTTGTTCAGTAAATACCTGCTCTTGCAAATCACTATCGATCGACAAGCTGAAATCCAGCCCAATCTCACCTACCGCAACAACATGCCCTTGTTGCTGTGTTAAGAGTTCGTCTAGCTGCTGTAAGTGAGATTCACAATAATCATCTAAGAAATAGGGGTGCAAGCCTAACGCGAAATTGAGCCGTCCAGAGCTATTGCATAGAGAGATAAGATTGTCCCATGCATTCGCCTGGGTGCCTGGGATCACAAAAGTGCTCACGCCGCGCTCAGTACACGTTTGAAGTACTTGCTCGCGATCAGAGTCGAAAGCAGAGAAATCTAAGTGACAGTGACTATCAATCACGAACGGCAATCCGCTATGGCATCAATCGTTGAACGGACCAATCTGCACTGTTTTCACGACTAAATACAAATCGGTCGTGCAGTCGATGATCGCCCCCCTGCCAAAATTCGATTTCTTGAGGGGCAACCTTAAAGCCTCCCCAAAACTCAGGGGCCGGAATATCTTTATTTGAAAAGGTATTTTTTGTCTCTTCAAATCGCGCTAGCAGTGCTTCACGACTATCGATTGGTTGGCTTTGTTTCGAAGTCCATGCAGCGAGTTGACTGGATATAGGCCGAGATGAAAAATATTTTTGCACCTCATCTCGCGGTACAAGCGAAGCGGCGCCCCGCACATGTACTTGACGCTCTAAAATATGCCAAGGGAAATGCAAGGAAACCTTACTATTGCTCATTAAATCTTGCGCTTTGCGGCTTCCCAAGTTGGTGTAAAAAACAAAGCCACCATCAATAACATCTTTCAATAGCACGATGCGCTGCGAGGGCTGGCCTAGGTCATCTACCGATGCAACAGTCATCGCAGTGGGATCAGGCAAACCCGCCTCAACCGCATCTCCCATCCACTGGTTAAACTGTGAATAGGGGTCGCTAAGCAGGGATTCTTCAGTAAGGTGCCCTTGACTATATTCGCGTCTTATCTGACTTAATGGCTGCATGATTAACTCCCTCAAAAACACATTTTAATAACGTTGTGAATTTGTAAGTACTAGGTACTTACAGGAAAGACGGATTAGTTGTCTTGGCCATACCCTAAACTACGTAGTGCACGCTCATCATCTGCCCAACCTGACTTCACTTTGACCCAAAGCTCTAAAAATACCTTGTTGTCGAATAGGTTTTCCATGTCTTTTCTGGCTTCAGCACCGATAGTTTTCAAGCGTTGACCTGCTTTACCAATTACCATGCTTTTTTGGCTATCGCGCTCAACTAAGATTAAGCCATTGATACGGTAAACCCCGTTATCAGCCATCATAAATTGTTCTATTTCTACGGTAATAGAATAGGGTAATTCATCACCCGTAAAGCGCATCAATTTTTCACGAATGATCTCGGCGGCCATAAATCGACTGGAACGGTCAGTAATATAATCTTCTGGAAAATAAAACTCACTTTCAGGCAATGATTCATTCACCATCTCTCGTAATTCATTGACGTTCTTACCGTTTCTGGCAGAAATAGGCATGATCTTATCGAAAGCGTGTTGTTCACCCAACCACTTTAAGTGCGGTAGCAAAATTTCTTTGTCTTTCACATTGTCAGATTTGTTAACGATCAACCAACAAGGCACGTTGCTCTGCATCACCTTGTTCAACACCATTTGATCATCATCGTTCCATTTAGTGCCCTCAACAACGAACAACACTAAACCTACATCAGCAATGGAGCTCGACGCTGCGCGGTTCATAAAACGATTAATGGCGCGCTTTTCTTCAATGTGCAAACCAGGAGTGTCTACATAGATAGCTTGGCGATTTTCCTCGGTATCAATGCCCATAATGCGATGACGCGTAGTTTGTGGTTTGCGCGACGTGATACTTACTTTTTGCCCAAGAAGCGCATTCAGTAAGGTTGATTTACCAACATTTGGACGGCCAACGATGGCAATCATTCCACAATAAGTGATATCAGACATTTTTTAGATTCTCGAGTGCTTGCTTTGCCGTACGCTGCTCTGCGCGGCGTCTACTTTTACCACGACCTATGATGGGCGAATTCAGCCCTGCTACCGTACACTTCACGGTAAATGTTTGGTCGTGAGATTTGCCGCTAATATCAATGACTTCATATTCAGGTAAGGGCAACTGACGGCCTTGTAAATATTCCTGTAATCTGGTTTTGTCATCTTTTGGCGTTGCATCTGGGTTAAGCGCCTCTATACGCTTAGCAAACCAAGCTAAGATTAAGGGTTCACAGCCTTGCATACCCACTTCTTGGTATATAGCACCTATGATCGCTTCTACTGCGTCAGCTAATATTGAGTCACGTCGATGCCCGCCACTTTTCAGCTCACCAGGCCCGAGCAACAGCAAATCACCTAAAGCGAATTCTCTCGCCACCTCGGCAAGTGTATCGCCTTTTACCAGGCTAGAACGCATTCGGGTTAGATTGCCTTCTGGCTGCTTAGGAAAACGCTCAAAAAGTGCCTTTGCGATAACCAGCCCAAGCACAGCATCCCCCAAAAACTCTAGGCGTTCATTGTGGTTAGCACCAACACTTCTATGGGTTAATGCAATGGTAAGGTTATTAGGATCCTGAAACTCGTAACCGAGCTTTTTATATAAAGGTTTGTAAGGGTCAATCAACTGCATCTAAATAATGCTACCTACTCGATTAAAGCGCACACCTGTGGGTATCCAGCTTGGCACCCAACTGCTTGGTGCACGGTCAAACTCAAAGCTGATCCAAATCGCTACCGCTTTACCTACTAAGTTCGCATCCGGTACAAAGCCCCAAAAACGTCCGTCAAGGCTATTATCACGGTTATCACCCATCATAAAGTATTGCCCTTGTGGAACAATCCACTCATCAGCTTGGGTACCCGGTTGCTGATAATAATCTTGGGTGCGGTTCAAATTGCTCGGTAAACGGAAGATGTTGTGGGTCACGTCACCCAGTTTCTCTTGGTATTTTTCTAACGGTACAAAGTTTTGATACGCCTCTCCGCGATCGACAAAATTAAGCTCAACAGGCTCAATCGCTGGGCAATCTTTTCCAGTGTCGCAGGCAGGTTTAACAAACAATTGCTTATTGCGATAAATAACCGTATCTCCTGGCAGACCAATTACCCGCTTGATGTAATCTTGGCTAGGATTTTTAGGGTACTTGAACACGGCAACATCACCACGCTCTGGCGTGCCTGTATCCCAAAACTTACTTCTGAAAACCGGGTCTTTAACTCCATACGCGTACTTCTCAACGAGAATGAAATCCCCCACTAACAAGGTTGGCATCATCGAACCCGACGGGATTTGAAAGGGCTCATATAAAAATGAGCGCAATACCAATACGAACGCAATAACCGGGAAAATCTGCTGAGCCGTATCCACTAACCAAGGCAATGTTTGCTCTTGTGGGTCGCCGGTCACTGCCGTACCGTCTTTTGCCACCACAGCACGTTCTTTACGTTTTGGGGCGAACATTAACGAATCAGCAAGCCAAATAAGACCGGATGCGAGAGTCAATACCACCAAGAACAAAGAGAAATAATTTGCCATTTACTTACCTACCTTGAGCAGAGCAAGGAATGCTTCTTGTGGAAGCTCAACGTTACCAACTGACTTCATGCGCTTCTTGCCCTCTTTTTGCTTCTGAAGAAGCTTCTTTTTACGACTCACATCGCCACCATAACACTTGGCGATAACGTTCTTACGTAACTGTTTAATCGTACTACGCGCAACAATCTGGTTGCCAATAGCGGCTTGAATCGCAATATCAAACATTTGACGCGGTATTAACTCGCGAAGTTTCTCTACCAGCTCGCGCCCTCGAGTTTGCGCGTTGTCTTTGTGTGTAATCATGGCTAACGCATCAACGCGCTCTCCATTGATTAAGATATCAAGTCTAGACATTTCAGCTGTTTGGAAGTGTTTGAAATTGTAATCAAGTGATGCAAAACCACGACTGGTTGATTTTAATTTATCAAAGAAGTCCATCACCACTTCAGCCATCGGTAATTCGTAAGTCACTGCTACTTGCTTACCGTGGTAGGTCATATTGGTCTGTACGCCACGTTTATCGACGCATAAGGTAATAACGCTCCCTAGATACTCTTGAGGCACAAGGATGTGCGCTTCAACAATCGGCTCATGAATTTCATCAATTGAGTTTACCGGAGGCAATTTAGAAGGGTTATCGACGTATAATGTTTCACCATCAGTGGTAATGACTTCGTAGACCACAGTCGGCGCAGTGGTGATCAAATCAAGATCATACTCGCGCTCTAAACGCTCCTGAATAATTTCCATGTGCAACATGCCTAAGAATCCAATTCGGAAACCAAAGCCTAGTGCAGATGAGCTTTCAGGTTCAAAAAACAGCGAAGCGTCATTCAAGCTTAGTTTAGACAGAGCATCACGAAAGTCTTCATAGTCATCAGAACTAATTGGGAAAAGCCCCGCATAAACCTGAGGTTTCACCTTTTTAAAGCCAGGGAGTGCTTCCTCAGCAGGCGTGCGCGCAAGCGTGATCGTATCCCCCACTGGCGCACCATGAATTTCTTTAATGCCCGCAATCATAAAGCCAACTTCGCCAGCACGTAAAACGCCAGTATCAGTTGCTTTAGGGGTAAAGATACCGACCTTATCAGCCTGATGAACCACACCAGTAGACATAATCTTAATTTTATCGTTTTTACGCAGTTCACCTTCAACGATACGCACCAAGGAGACAACACCTTGGTAGTTGTCAAACCAAGAGTCTACGATCAGTGCTTTAAGCGGTGCATCCACGTCACCTTCTGGTGGCGGAATTTGACGCACAATCACTTCTAATACATCTTCGATACCAATGCCTGTTTTCGCAGAGCAGCGCACCGCATCCACAGCATCAATACCAACAATATCTTCAATCTCTTCTGCTACTCGGTCTGGCTCAGCTTGAGGTAAATCGATTTTATTTAAAATCGGTACCACTTCCATATTCAAATCAATGGCGGTATAGCAATTCGCTAACGTTTGCGCTTCAACACCCTGGCCTGCATCTACTACTAATAAAGCACCTTCACATGCTGCTAATGAGCGCGAAACTTCATAGGAGAAATCTACGTGTCCAGGTGTATCGATGAAATTTAATTGATAAGTTTCGCCATCTTTAGCTTTGTAATTGAGTGTGACACTCTGAGCTTTGATCGTAATGCCGCGTTCACGCTCAATATCCATTGAGTCAAGAACTTGAGCCGACATTTCACGTTCAGTTAGACCACCACAGTGCTGAATTAAGCGATCTGAAAGTGTGGACTTACCATGGTCAATATGGGCGATGATCGAGAAGTTACGTATGTGCTTGTGTTGCATAGACTTTTGAAATGTACCTAGTACGTTTTGTCTGCCCTAAGCGTAATTTTGCAAGCAGCAGATATGTGCTCAAGGAAATTAGGGGAACAAATAAAATTAAATAGACGCGGATTTTACAATTTTATCAGCCAATTTGCGATAAAGAACTCAACAGATATGCATAATTAATGCTCTAAATAAGATTTAGGGCTGAATGATGTTTACATCAATGCAATCAACTTGAGTTTTCAAGCTAGGCAATACGGCCAAAAGATGGGGCTCGAACTGTTCACGGCTGTGAGCAGCGATATAGCGTTTCACTCCCAAAAAACTCAAAAAGGCTGCCAGAAGCGATGACAGTATCACCCACCCTTCCCCTTCGATTGCGTAGTTTGACAGCAATAAAGTGGTTACTGTGGCGACAATTAGCATAGTTATTAGTGGTAGCATATAAACAAGCAGTGAAGCGCGAAGTAACATAGATTCAGCAATGCCAAGCTTTACATCTTGACCCACTTCGACTTTTTCATCGCAGGCCATCCATAATGCATCACGTTTATTTGCCAGTGCTCTGGCAATCACGCCGGTGCCGCAATTGTCTTTTGCATGGCAACTACCACACGTCGATTTAACCTCAGTGGCAATTCTAATAAATTGCCCACTTTGACGTTTCTGCACTTCGATGACAGTGCCTATTTCTTCAATCATATTAATTGGCTAAATGTATCGAGCTGGCAATACGATTCGCTGTTTCCGGTGGTAACTTACCCACCACGGTAACGTTGAGCGTCCCCTTATTTAAGGTGAGCAAGGTATCTGATTCATGACGCAGCAAAATATCTTGATTTATTCCATCATTTTGACTGTCGCGCATGTATATGGATACGTCCACCAGGCCGTCACTTAACATGACGTATTCAACGGATTGTCCAGTAATAGGCAATCGGTGTATATCTCGTTTCACTTCGACCATACCAATAGGCATATAGTCGATATCCCATATGGCTTTCGTATCGGATTGCGGTCTCAGTTTTAATACTTCAGGCAGCATGGCAGGCTCAATCTTTTCAAAAAAATCATCAGGCTGCTCTGTTACGTGACATGCGGTAACTTGAATTTGTTCAAGTAGCTGGCCGTTCAAATCAACCAAGTTCATTTTCAGCATCAAGCCTGTTTCTTGATCGAGCCACACATTCATACCAAATCTAGATTTGTCTTTACTGACGATACGAATTTGTTGCGCAGCTCGTCCAGATACGCGGCTTCGACCGACCATCACAAAATCATAACTGTCTTTTATTTCGTCCGGCTGCTGGAAAAACTCACTAGGGAAAGGGCCATTAATAACGCTAGATTGCAAACTATACGGCGGTACGTTGGGCTCAAAATAGCTCACTTTATTTTCAATTCTCACCACTTCTCTGCCTGGGCCATTGAGCAAATTAAGTTGCTCCATTTGCACCCCTTCAGAGGTCACACCGTGACGCCACAAGTATGGCTGAGAATCGACACCCGGCTTAAGCAGCACAAATGAAATACTATAATTTAAATGACTATGAGCGTATGCCATTTTTTCGAGCCAGCCGTGAGCGCTATCAGAGGGAAACACTTTCACGGGCTGAGTATGCGATGACGACGGCGGGTCAACAGTAACCCTATCTTGGCTATCGCTAACTGATTGGCCGATGGTGGAAAAAGATAAAAGCATTAGACAAGCAAGCGTAACCTGTCCAATGCATTTAGAAGATTTATTATTGCGGGATACGTTCAACGTTGTTTGACTGCTCAGTCTCATATAGCTCTACTTCAGATTCGTCATCGGCCGGTGCGGCTTTAAACCGTAATTGCTGTTTATGATCATTCAAGTAGGCGTTAATTACTCTGCGCTGTTCAGAGGCATCCGCTCTAGGTAACGTGCGCGTCTGCTCTAGGCTGACGGGCGATAAGCCACCTTGAATGCCCAACAATGCTGGAGCTGAATTAAATGGCTGCTCTACATCAGTCTGATTATACTGCTGTACACCAATAATCATTGCTACTGCCACTGAAGCAGCAATGGCCATTTGCCCACCTTGTTTCGCAAAGGGTACCACAGAACCAACCAAAGGTAGATCGCGCCACGTTTTCTTTGGTGCAAGAATAGCCGGTTCAGATGCTAATGCTGCGGCTACGTTAGCAGCAATATCAATATTAATCTGTGATGCCATTTCTTTACGTAAACCATCACGAATTAGGTGATAGCTTTGCCATTTATCGGCAAGCTCTGCATCATTTTTTATTGCATCTAGTAATTGCTCGTCGTGTAACTCACCATCAACTAGGGCAGACAAATTTTCAATCTTTTGCGTCATATAACAAGCTTCCTGAATATACGCTTAAATAAACCGTCACTTGAAATAAAAATCTATCTCAAATTAACTTGTAACTGCAACATATCAATATGACATTGATATAACAGTTACCGTTTACCTTTGCTAGCGTTGCAGCAAAGGCTGAATAACCTTATCCAAGGCTTCACGAGCTCTGAATATCCGTGAACGAACCGTCCCTACAGGACAATCCATCACGTTGGCAATCTCTTCGTAACTTAACCCTTCTAATTCCCGCAGGCTTATCGCCATGCGTAAATCTTCGGGTAATTTATCCATCGTATCAAACAGCAACTTTTCCATTTGATCCGACATTAAACTTTTTTCTGGCGAATTATTTTCTTTTAAGGCATCGCTGCCATCGTAAAAATCCGCGTCTTCTGCGTCTACATCACTCGCAGGGGGCTTTCTACCTTGCGACACCAAATAATTTTTAGCACTGTTTACGGCTATGCGATATAACCAAGTGTAAAATGCGCTATCGCCCCTAAAATTAGGTAATGCACGGTAAGCTTTAATAAAGGCTTCTTGTGCTACGTCAGCAACGTCTCCGGAGTTTTTCACATATCGTGAAACCAAATACGACACCTTGTGTTGGTACTTCACTACCAACAAACCAAATGCGTCTTTATCTCCTCGCTGCACTTTTTCAACTATCTGTTGATCTGTTAACTGCTCGCTCATTCGAGCCGATACTCCTGCTACAAATATTATTTTGGCTCATGCAAGCACTATAATTGACCATGCCATGTGCAATAAGTTCGTTTTGTAAGAATTTTTTTCGAAATAAATTCGAAACATCATTTTGTTACTGTGGGTGAATAAGGACTATTCCAACTCAATACCATTGTATTTTTTACTACATTAATTAGTATTGCCACCCTCTATTGGCATTATTGGTGTAGTTTACCCTATGCACTCCACTGTTGAACATCGTTGTGACGTACTAATTATAGGCAGCGGCGCTGCCGGACTTAGCCTAGCATTGAAATTGGCCGAGCATTGCCAAATCATCGTTTTAAGTAAAAGTAGTTTAGCGGAAGGCTCTACGCGTTACGCTCAAGGTGGCATTGCGGCTGTATTTGATGAAGATGACTCTATCGAATCCCACGTTAAAGACACGCTAGATGCTGGAGCAGGCTTATGTGATGAGCAAGCCGTGCATTTTACCGCCTCTCGTGCCAGGTCATGCATGCAATGGTTAATTGACTTCGGAATGCCCTTCGACCAACTGACAAACGCCCATGACGGCGAGCAAAAATATCACTTAACACGTGAAGGAGGTCACAGCCACCGACGAATTTTGCACGCAGCTGATGCAACGGGTGAAGCCGTGCAAGTCACTCTAATTGGAGCCGTTAAGCAGCATCCTAATATTCATATCTTTGAGCGCTACAATGCAGTTGACCTGATCAAGAGCAAAAGTGAGCCTAATCAATTATTGGGCGCTTATGTATGGAACCGCAAACATGAGCATGTGGAAGTCATACGCAGTAAGTTCACTGCGTTAGCAACAGGCGGCGCCAGTAAAGTGTATCAATATACCTCTAACCCTGATGTATCCAGTGGTGATGGTATTGCTATGGCTTGGCGCTCAGGTTGTAGCGTGGCCAATATGGAATTCAATCAGTTTCACCCGACATGCTTGTTCCACCCTGAAGCACGTAATTTTCTAATCAGCGAAGCATTGCGTGGTGAAGGTGCATTTTTATGTCACGCCGATGGCACACCTTTCATGCAAAAATTTGATGAGCGCGGCGACTTAGCCCCAAGAGACATAGTAGCGCGCGCCATTGATTATGAAATGAAGCGACTGGGTGCCGATTGCATGTATTTAGATATCAGCCATAAACCAGCTGATTTTATCAAAAAGCATTTCCCTAACATCTATCGTAAGTGTCGAGCGCTGGGCATCGACATCACAAGGCAACCGATCCCTGTTGTACCGGCTGCTCATTATAGTTGTGGCGGTGTGGTAACAGATTTCAATGCCAAAACAGACATAGATAACCTTTACGCCCTAGGTGAAGTCGCTTATACCGGCCTGCATGGGGCAAATCGCATGGCCAGTAACTCTTTGCTTGAGTGTATCGTATTCGCCCATTCAGCAGCAGATCATATCATTGAGCGCTTATCTGATAATGATTCAAATGAAGACATTCAACCTTGGGATGAATCTCAAGTTGGCGATTCTGACGAAGAGGTCATTATTCAACATAACTGGCATGAACTACGTCTGTTTATGTGGGATTACGTTGGCATCGTTCGCACCGACAAACGGTTAGCCCGTGCCCAACATCGAATTGAGTTATTAAAACAAGAAGTAGAGGAATATTATTCCTACTTCAGAGTCAGTAATAACTTATTGGAGTTACGTAACTTGCTGACCGTCGCTGAACTCATCGTTAAATGTGCCCAGCAACGTAAAGAGAGCCGCGGATTACACTACAACCTAGACTACCCTGACCTACTCGAAAACCCGAGCCCATCCGTTATCCCCGGGAAAGTCACTAAATAGTCGATAAAGCCCCGCTTAAGTGGGGGATGCTTTTACCGTCATGTTTTCCCTTACTGGTAAGGGAAAACACTCTTCTTGCCGCTAATTTTTGCTGAGTCCTTTCAGTGCTATTTTCACACATTGAAAACTGCACATCACTTGGCAACATAGCAGGTTTAATAAACTGTACTTGGGTGTTAAATGACTGCTCAAAAACCTGTGGGGCGATGCGCTCAAGGGCTGATAAACATCGAGACTTTGACCACATCCCGTGCGCAATAGCCTGTTTGAAACCAAATAACTTAGCACTGAGTCCTGTTAAATGAATCGGATTATAATCGCCAGAAGCTCGTGCATATTTTCGCCCCAAGGCCTCCCCTAAATACCAGGATTCTTGGCGCTGTCCTTCACATTGACACTCAGTTTGTGCTTTAAGTGATGCAGAATTTGCTGACTGCTCAGACGCGCTTAGAGTCGCATCTCGATATAAATTCGTACTCACTGACGACCAACACAACGCTTCATTTACCCTTACATCAGTAGCAATCGAAAAGACCACCCCTTTAGGGTGCACGCTCATTTCCTTAAAGTAACTATGAAAGACGCAGGCTTCGTCAGCGCGTATCGGGCGATACTGGGTTATTTCATTGTGAATATGCACCAAACCCAATAATGAAAAAGGAAACTCTTTTTCTAGCATTAACATCATATGTAATGGAAAACTCATCACATGCAAGTAACACGGATGGAGAAACGTGCCCTGCCAGTGCGTAACTCGGTGGAATCGCTCGACCTTTTCTTTCGAAAAATAGCCTAAGTTTGCTGGCGTAAATAAAAGCGACTTTTGAGGCAGGCGTTCAAAAGTCGGTGGAAACTGAGCCCGATTATCCCGTTTGAGCGCCGCCCTAAACATGATAGACGCAAAGCTGGGTAATGAGTTAACTGCGGTTATCATAAAACAGGCTCTACGTTTGAGATATACTAGAACGCTGTTGGCTGGCTAAAATACAGCGGCACAAACGACGATAATCTCTTTCACTTACACTGTCTTTGAATATCCAGCACCAACGTACAGATGAAGCCCTAGGTTGTGTGCGCTGCAATAGCGGAATCAGTTGAACCCACAGCAAACCATCGAGCATTTTCGACTCCTCTCCTATCCACCAATTAGCTTCCTCTCGCCCATCAAGAAAATTCCATTCCCCTTGATAGCTAACTTGCACGACCCACGCTGAGCGATCAATTTTGCGCCACTTTTTTGTGCAATAAAAACTGATAGCTAACCACACGGCGATTTGCAACAACAATTGATAACGCACTACATTTGGCTGCCAAGCAAATACACTGGCGCTTAAAACCAGATAAGCGATGCAGCAAATGTATATCTGCCATCGCGATGGTTTCACTTCAATTCTATACTTTGACACGACTTAAAATGTGGTCAATGATGCGTTTGTACTGCGCATTATGACACGGTTGATGGCCCATAAACCATGCATACAAATCGGGATCATCGCATGTGAGCAGGCTTTCAAAAGTCAATTTATCTGCTTCAGATAAATCATTGAACCCTTCTTCTACAAACGGCATAAAGATAACATCTAATTCTAACATTCCGCGTCGGCATGCCCATTTCAAACGCGCATATCTTTGTTTAGTAAACATGGATCATCCTATTGTAATTATTCGCGTGCAGCTTAACATAATTTACACTGCATAATCCCTATCAGAAGTGCGATTGCTTTCTCAATATTTGCCCTTGGTAATTAAAATTTTAACCTCATATCAATTAGCAATTAGCCAAACGAACAGAGAAAAACTTGTGATTAACACTATCGATACCGCGGACACACTTCCCGCTGATTTCATTTGTCGATTAGACGACTTGCAAATACTGAAGGTGAGTGGTGAAGAGCGCATTAAATACATGCAAGGCCAAGTAACAGCCGATATGACATCTCTAAGCTCAAATGAAGGGTTATTAGGTTGTCACTGTGACTTCAAAGGCAAAGCATGGAACATTTTTTATGCACTGGAGCATGACGAGACTGTTCTTTTCGTTAGCCATAAAGAAGGGGCCGCGAAATCGACTCCAGAACTTAAGAAGTACGGCGTGTTTGCAAAGGTTGAATTTAGTGATGACACTACATCATGGGCCTGCTTTGGCGGGCAAGGCGCACAACTAGAGGCCGTTATCACACAATTGTTTGCTGATGTGCCGGCTAAAGACCGACAAACCCTTAGCAACGAAAATGGTGTTGTGATGGCACTAGGTTCACCACAGATGCGCTTTATGCTAGTTCTAACAGAACAAGGTCAAGCAGCGTTAGCCGCACATGACGAATTGCAATATGCGCCCGGTACGCTGTGGGAAGTGCAAGATATTAAAGCCGGTATAGCCCAGCTGCGCACGGCCACCAGCAATGAATTTGTTCCACAAATGATGAATTTGCAAGCAGTGAACGCCATTAGCTTTAGCAAAGGTTGCTACATGGGCCAAGAAGTGGTTGCGCGTACCAAATTCTTAGGTAAGAACAAACGTGCAGCTTTTGTTCTTAAAGCAGAAGAAGCAGTCGACCTAGAAGCAGGCAATACACTTGAAATACCGGTCGGTGATAACTGGCGAAGAGGCGGTACTGTGCTTCGCTGTGCAACGCTTGGCACAGAAACCTGGTTACTCGCCGTCGTCGCAAATGATACCGAGGTAGGCACGAACATGCGTTTGAAAGACCAACCGAATAAGGTATTTACCGTGCAATCTTTGCCATATTCATTAGAATAATAGGCGAATACTTAATTTTCAATCGGTGAATATCTCATGTATTCACCACCAATTTTTATGGGTACCCAATGAATATAACCACCAACACAGTCGTTACCATGCATTTCACCGTAAGTGCACCTGATGGCACACAAATCGACTCATCAAGAGAAGCAGAGCCTATGGTGTTTTTGCAAGGCAGCCACTACCTGATCCAAGGATTAGAAGATCATTTGGAAGGCAAAGCCGTTGGTGAGAAATTTGTGATCGATATCGAGCCTGAGCAAGCCTATGGTGAGCGTCACGATACCCTAGTGCAAGAAGTGCCTCGCTCCATGTTTGAGGGTATGGAAATTGAACCTGGTATGACGTTTAGAGCAACCACTGATGAAGGTGAACAATCAGTGATGATCCTAGACGTTGACGACGAAACGGTTGTCGTCGATGGCAACCATCCTCTGTCAGGTTTAACGCTGACTTTTGATGTAGAAGTATTAGAAGTGCGTGCTGCCACCGAAGAAGAAATCGCTCATGGTCATCCACACACTGGTGAAGGATGCGGGCACACTCACTAATACCCTGTGAATGTACTGTTCGGGTTAAAGCCCGAAAACGAAAAACGAGGCCATTTGGCCTCGTTTTTAGATGAGAAATAGTTTATTTTCTATCAAACTGCGTCTTCGTTTTCTTCCCCAGTACGAATACGGATCACTCGCTCAACCTCATACACGAATATTTTTCCGTCACCGATTTTTCCGGTTTGGGCGGTTTTCATAATCGCTTCTATTGCTAGCTCTACTTGACCGTCAGGGATCACGACCTCTAATTTCATCTTTGGTAAAAAGTCTACATTGTACTCTGCACCGCGATATAATTCGGTGTGACCTTTTTGACGACCAAAGCCTTTGACTTCAGTTACTGTCATGCCACTTACGCCGACTTCGGCAAGTGCTTCTCGCACATCATCCATTTTAAACGGCTTAATAATCGCTTCGATTTTCTTCACTTTTCTTCTCTCCAGATGGTGTGCTTAATCATAAATGGTTGGAATGGGTACACGCTTATGTTGCGTCTTTTTATAAATTTCCAATAGGCGCTCAGTCACTTGCTGCGACACAGGCTTCCCTTCAAGAAAATCGTCAATGTCATCATAACTCATTCCTAGTGCTTGCTCGTCAGCTTTTTGAGGGCTAAGGCTTTCAAGATCAGCGGTTGGGGGTTTATTCACCACATTTTCAGGGGCCCCAAGATAACTCGCTACCTGTCTAACTTGACGTTTATTCAAACCAAACAATGGCGCTAAATCACAGGCGCCATCACCATATTTAGTATAAAAACCCGTAATATTTTCTGCGGAATGGTCAGTGCCTAATACTAAACCGTCAAGCATGCCGGCAATTTCATACTGCACAATCATGCGCGTTCTGGCTTTCACATTACCTTTAACAAAATCGCGCTTGTTGTCACTATTCGGTAGAAGCCCTGCGGCACTTAAAGCAGACGTTGTTTGGTCATCAATTGCGTCTACGCCAGGTTGCACATTGACAGAAATTGACTGGCTCGGCTGAATAAAGTTAATCGACAATTGCGCATCGTCTTCATCCGCTTGTACTTTATAAGGTAAACGTACCGCCACAAACTGATAATCAGATGTTGACTGTGAATTCAATTGATTCACTGCTATTTGCGCCATACGGCCTAAGGTGCAGGAATCTATTCCACCACTAATTCCTAACACTAGGGTTTTTAATCCAGACGCGAGCAACTGAGACTTAATAAAGTTAACTCGAGTCTCTACCTCACTTTCTACATCTATTTGCGGTTTCACACGCATTTCGTCAATCACCGCTTGCTTGTGCATTTATCTCTCACTCTACTAGTAAAACCGGTTATTACGCAGGCTCATTGTTAACGATAATCAGCCATAAAAATACAATCAGTAGCAAACTCGTCAACATTTAAGGTTGAACGACTACCTCAATCCCACTGCCTTCAAGTACATTGTTTACTTCAAAGGGTGCTAAGGGAGCATGCCCCACTAGGCCACTATTTGAGCCATTCATTTGTGCATTAACGCTACTTCGACCTAACGTTAAGGTTTCAATAAGACCTCTTTGATAGCTAGCATAATAATCTTGGCCAACATTCTCAACCGTTTGTATCGCTTGTTGCAGTATATTTACGCTCTGGGTATCAGATGAGTGCCAATTAGCGAGCAAGGTCACGTTGACATCATAGAAGGGTATCAAAGAGAACCAATCATCATCCCTATCTTCGATAAGCGTGTTTAAGTAAGCAATGTCGTTGCTATACAGTCGTTCCAAGTAGACGCTGTACGCCATCAGTTGAAACTGGCCAACCGGCAAATGGATCCCCCGCCCCGAAGGCGGCGCAGGCAAAGCTCTATTTTGAATATGTGCAGCCAAAAGCTGCTTGATATAATCAGTATAAGCGTCGCGGTTAGAGAGCAACTCAAAATGACGAACGTCAAATTCTGTAATAGATAACGACACCAGATCCGCAGCCACATGATAAAAGCCGTCTACCTGTTTAAATCGGCACACCTCCTGGTATTCATCTCCCTCGTTTATCGCCTTTGTAAATGTGTTAGGGCTTATGCGGTTGTAATGTTCGTGCGCGCGCCCTGATTCGAGTCGATAATAATTTTCTGTGCTCACGGTCGCACTTGTATCGTGATGATCGTTACAGCATTGCTCACACATCGCATGCTGGGCAGGTTGGGCCACGCCCTTGCCTTTTATGACATCACTGCCTTGCTGAGTGACAAACCTTCCTCCTTGAAGCACCGGCATGGCTGGAGTTTTACCTAACCCACTACGAGACAACCGACATTCGCACCCAACCACTAGCTGGCTTTCTATCTGAGTTTTCTCATACTCTGGTGATAACAACTCAACACGATTTTGCTCTATCTCTATTGCTACCTTGCTATTTATAACATCAATTGTCGGCGTGGTACTTTGTACTGCTAGGTCAGGGGTTAAGCGATGCAAAAAATCAATATTGTTATTCGTTGGCTCGTAGAAAACCTGTAGCCGGCGCTCAATCCCCATATTTGTATTGACCACATGTTGGCTTCGCGCAAAGGGAATCGGCGTAATTTGACTAGTGATAGCAACACTTAACGTATCGCCAAACTGATCTTGCCATGTAACGCTTATCCGCAATGACTTTTTCGGTGCGATAACTGGCAAGGTTTGCGGTAAATTCCCATCGCCTTCGGGTAGCCAAGTATCGGGTAGAGCGTCGTTGTCGGTATCGACGAAATACATATTTTTTACTTGCCAATGCAGCTCAAAAGGAATGGTCTGCGCTTGCGATTGCCACAAGTTTAAATCAATTGTCCCAGCGGCTATCACGCCCCCTGTGTCGGTATGAATATCTTGATAACTTGTTTGACCAGCACTGGCATGCAGCACACTAAAACGTCTTAAGTCATGTAACTTTTTATTGGCGAGGGTCAGTGCTTGCTGGCGTAAATTTAACGTATGATCAAGCTTAATGTAATGCGACTGCAATTGTACGTAGCCCGCTACACCAAATAGCATAATCGCTGTGGCAATCAATACTTCTAACAAACTAAAGCCTGAGTGAGTTTTCATTTAAAAATCACGCCAACTGCCGCTAACCTTGCCCAAGCGCTGCATATCCGCATCTAAATGCAACCTTGCCAAAACACCCGCATGGTATCGAACAGACAACTGGCTCATGGCAACCTCAATCGAAGAAAGTAGTACCAAGGCGCCGTTGAGCTGCGCGCTAGCGGCCATCGCTATGCGTTTTTCCGGTGCGGGGTTAAGCGTACTTAAAAAAACAACCAATCCAAAAATACGGCTATCTGCAGGCATCAGCAATGCTGAGTTTGCTAAAACTAAGATAACAGGCGCACTATCAGAGCCTATATGCTGCCCCACGTTTAAAGCACATTCGCCTTGTACCCAAATAACGCGCTGACCTGTCACCGTAGCTTCATCACAATCTGAGGCGATAAGTGACACTTCGCTCTTTAAAATACGCCAGTCGTTCATAGGAATATTAAATAAGTAAGACAGCACATCGCCCGGAAATGCCGAGTGCTCCTTAAGCAGGTCACTGCCCAGTTGAGAATGAGTAGAGTACATATCAAACGCACAGCGACTTTCATCAAACAACTGTAGTGAGCAGGTCCGGCTATCGACATCAATATTGGGAATGGGTTTATCTGACCACACTGAAACCGGAACGCCTTGACCACCGCCATTTGGATTTGCTCCCAAAATAAATGGCAAGTTTGAAGGCAGCTCGATTGCGCTTATCAAAGGAGCAGAAGGAACAGTATTTAAAAAGGGATAGCGCAGAACTTGCTCACTCACGTGATGATGACTTTGCTCATCGGCCGATTCTCCACTGGCATAAACAGTTGCCCAATGTAAATTCATGTTATTACGAGGGACTTGATGAAAGTCGGCCCATACCTTAGCGCGTAAATCATTGTCGAGCATGATAGTGTGCTCTTGCCCAAGCCATCCACTATCTACTTGAATACGGCTCATTCCATGTGCTAAACCACCTAAAGCAGTGGCAGCCGACTGCGCTTGGTTTTGAGTGTTAAGCAAAATCTTATGTTCAAGGGATTTTACCCGCCCTGTGTGCAAAGTCACTAAACTGGCAATCATCAACAACAGCGAAACACTGACCAACATAATTGCTCCTCGCTGTGCGAGTAAGCTAGGGAGGTTACTGCGCATGATTACGCACGGTAAAGCGCATAGTATGTTGCCGAGACACGTCAGGCTGAACTTTTAGGTTCGCCACTAGGTTCATCTCTACTTGGGTTAAGACTCGCCCACTTACCACCAACTCATGAAACGTGAAATGCAGACGCGTGATGTGCACCACACTCGAGTCTGTTAAGTCGTGCCAGCCGCCTGCGTCACATGGCGCCCCAGCGGTGCGCATTTCGATTGCTTTATTCCGCAGACGATAACCGTAATTTTCATTGCCATTTTGGTTATCAAGCATTCCATTAGCATTGCGATCGTATGCGAATAGAATACAGCTATTTAACGTTTCATTAGGGAATTGACCTAGGCGCAAAGAGCGCCCAAAGGGGCTCATTGCATTTTGTGGTTCAGTTACTTGAAGTGAAGCATTTCCATCAAAACCTGCTCTGGCGATATCCCGGGCTAACAGCTGAGACACTAGGGTAAATTCTTCATTCAAACGAGACGATGACAGTAAACTTGCATTCACGCCCACACCAAAACCGATAAAAGCAGTAAATGCTGACAAAGCTGATACCCCTAAGGACATAGCTATCATTAACTCAATGAGCGAGCTACCTTTGGCGTTTTTCAGCGTCATCAACATGCTGGATGCGCCAATATATTACCCTCGAGTACACACATACGCACCCGCCCCATATTACTCAGAATAACCTTCAGTTGATCATTTGCGTCACCAAAGGTAACCGAACCAGAATTTCCCATAGCCATACCCCGCTCGCCATCGAAAACGGCACTGTTATTTTGACCAAAACGTACCTGTAACAGTGAAACAGAAGCGTAATCACTGTGCGCAATACGAGTTTGAACACCATGAACAGAACAATCATCATCGATCTGGCAATCACACCATTGGGATACATTCATGCCTAAACACCAACTTTGACCTGGGTGAATGCTCACAAACACATCCTCCGATGATGCGATGGCGCTGGCTCTTGCGTGCTGCATAAAGAAATAGCTCGCTTGAGTGGCTTGCTTAATGTGAAGCTGCTGTTTGGAATCTAACAGTGAGGGCACACCTAACGTCATAAGAATCATAGTGATAGAAATCACTAACATTAATTCTAATAACGACATTCCGTGGCATGTATTCATCGCTATCCATGTTTTTCAATCAAGTAGTGGCGTAACAATACGCGCAAACTAAAGCGAGAAACGATGTATTAATCAAACGTTCGATCATCAATACATTAAGCTTTGACGGCATTTTGCGTGGCGAAAATCAAAATATAGACGTATAAAGATAGACCAAATTGAGAAATATTTTAGGCGGCAGTAAAAAATATTTACGCAACAAAAAATAGCAAGGACGAACAGTGAAACAGCAGCTCTTTTTCGATACTAACACTGGCTTTAGTTTGCTTGAGTTAATGATAGTGTTGGCCATCGTCGGTATTCTCGCCATGATTGCCCTACCGACTTACCAAAGTTATATCATTCACGGCCGCAGAGTGGACGCACAAAACACTTTATTAAAATGGCACCTGCAACAAGAACGTTACCGTATCTCACATACACAATATGCAGATGAAACAGCGCTTCCTCCTCCCGCTGGAACGGCGTATCAATTTAGTGCAGCAGACATTTCAGCAACGCACTTCACTCTGACAGCAGAAGCGACATCAGCGCAACAAACAGATGTAGGCTGTACCACCTTAACCATCGACCAGTCTATGCACAAAACTCCACAAGCGTGTTGGCCTCGCTAGTCGAAGGTACGTCGTTTATATAAAAGAGCTCGAACCGGTAGGTATGTACCGTTTTAATACCATAGCGGGTGTGTTCATACGTTACCCTGTCAGTATTCGCGATAAACTGACTTCATGAAAAAACTATATTCGCATTGCGCTAATAGCGCTTTTAAGCAACAAGGGGTATCACTCATCGAGTTGATGGTCAGTGTCAGTATTACGATCGTGCTTGCAGCCAGCGTTGCCCCCAGTCTGCAAGCTACAATCTCACAGAACACAATTGCAGCGCAGATGAACCAAATCAGCGCGCTGGCACAATTTGCTAGGGGGCACGCCATCGACAATCAAATCGAGACGACGCTGTGTGCCACCGCTGACTATTCAACTTGCTCTCATAATTGGTCTCAAGCCAAAATGGTTTTTGTCGATTCCAACAGTGATGGCGAACGTAATGCATCAGAGACATTGCTTACGTCATTAAGTAAAGAGGAAAGCAACATCGAGGTAAAAGGCCCGCAAAATGCAATTTCGTTTACTCAAAATGGAGGGGCAAATAGCAATGCTGATATTCTGTTTTGCGGTGACCAAGTATCATCTCATCGTGCATTGCTTATAAGTATGCAAGGTAGAGTAAAAACCAGCCAAGACAGCAACAACAACAAAATTCATGAAGACAGAGACGGCAACGCTTTAAACTGTTCATAATTGTGCTAAGCAAAATAAGCTTACTTTGGTTTGTTGCATTGGCTTATTGCGTTGGCTTATCGCCTTAACAACGCCAACAGAACTCCGCCGCTGAAAGCGCTCCATCAGCGTTTTGATCCCACGCTTTACGCCCATCACTGTAATAGAATAGCGCACCTTGGCTTGTAATCAGGGGTTGCGCTTTAACCCGGTAAGCAGAACCTCCCCCCGTTAAAGAATCAATCGTCAAGTTGTAAGCTTTATTGCTCGCCGCCTCGCTAGCCGGTGAGTGACTCGAAAAAATAGCAGGAACACCAGTATCACCACCTTCTTGCGCGGCACCTGCATAACTAAAATTAGCTAATTTATGCCGCTCTAACTGGGCGGCAAATGCCAATAAGTCTGCCTGTGCTACACTGCGCTTACTGTCGGTTATGTAACTTTGGTAACTAGGGTAAGCAAGGGTGCTAACAATCCCTACGATAGCCACAGCAATCATTAACTCCATCAAGGAGAAGCCACGACTGTAGGTTATCTTTACTGATTTGCGAATGGGCATGCTATTCATCTTCTTGTCGTTCAATTTCTGTTTTCCAACTGCTTTTTTGGATCCGTTCAAATCGGCCATATATGTTTTGCGCCAAACACCCGAATGCTGAAGTACAGGCTACTTCATTGCCCTGCTCGTCTGTCTCGATAACAGCCGAAGCGCACTCTGTGCCTAAGCACACAACGGGCTGTAAGATATCTTCAATTAGAATTTTTGTATCAGGCGCGATACCGGTTTGCTTTAAATTGGTAAATCTATCTTGATGGGTGGTTTGATTATCATTATTTAAATCGACCACGGCATTACCATTAATCAATTCAACTAAATACGCACGACTGTTACCGCTAGGCGGGGCACACAAGCTGTCGTTTGCGGACGCCGGTAGATACGTGGTGAAGAATACTTGATAGTTTAATATGAGTGGTGAAGCCAGCACCTTTTCGCCTCCGCTGCCAAGGTCTACGAGCCAACCTGCCCGATTTGCGTATATCGCCCCTTGCTCTTCGACTACCGTTTGATCAGACGATGTCAGCAAATGAGCCGTTGCATCATACAGATCATCGCGGGTGAAGGGATTTTCTGGCAAACCATAATCCCCCTGCTCGTCTTTAGTAAAAATACCGAAATCTTTTAGCATATAGAAACTGTCTTGGATCTCAGCATTCAAGGGGTGTGCTCTATAACCAGAGCCAATTGCGACAGCATAAAAGTTTTCATCAATCGTGCTTATTTGCGCAACGTCAGGTGCATAATAAAAGCGGCGATTGTCTTCTGCTAAGTCACCACCGAGATCAGCAAGTAAACCACCACTGACTAACTCACTACGCCCTAAACCATTGTGTATGTCCAAACGAAATAATTGGCCGCCTAAATCAGCTACATACATATGGTCGGCAAGCCCGTCATTATCTCTATCAATGACAGAAATACGCGCAGGAATACTATACTCCATGTCCCCCAATAAAAGGTCTGCACCGCTGTTACTTGCTGACCAAATTAACGCTCCGGTATCTGCATCAACAATAAACACAGCATTACCCACGCTATCGGCACTGCGAGCAACTTTATTGTCTTGCTCAACATCGTAACCGCCACCAAAAATAAGCACGTTACGTATCGTTTCACCGACTTTAATCTTAGTGACGGTTGGCCGTGACCATGTTTGTCCTAGCTTTTCAAAGCCGGTATTGCCGCCGACGATTTGATGTACCAAAATAGGATTCGTTTTACTCGTGATATCAAATGTATAGTAGTTTCGTCCCCCTCTACGCATCCCCACATACAGATAAATTTTATCCTCGAAATGGCGTAAAACTAAATCACCGTCTAAGCCATAAATATGATTCGATGTGGTGTTTTCTCGGTAAAACTCATACAAGTTCCCGAGTAACTCCTGAGGAATAACGGCGAAATTTTCGCTGCCCGTTTGCGCGTCAAAGGAATGTAAAAAGCCCTGATTTGTAGCGACGAAAATAGCACTGTCGGTAGCAGAATAATTAACAATAACGGGTTGGGAATGAATCGGGTCGCCCATTTGCAAACGTATGTCTGAGGTATCGCCATCTCCGTCATCGTCTTTTAGATCAACCCCCCTTACCCACTTTAATAAGTTACTGCGCACAGTAATTACGTCGCTAAGCATATCAATGTTCAGTAGCGCCCCTGTCAAACTGATATTGTTTTCATGCAACCGATTGGCGCTATTCGCCAACGGCCCCGGGACCGAGAAAGTAAATAAATTTCGCGCAAGGCTCAGTTTACTCGCAGCACCGCCTTGGCGAACGTCGTTACCATCAGTTAGCACTGACCAATAGCTGTGAGCTTGCTCAGAGAAGAAACCATTACCGTCATCCACCGCAGGCAACCCATTTTTATCTAATATGGTATCCCCATCGATTTTATATTTCTTTAAATTGCCGGGCCAGTTGCTGCCTTCAGAGGGCTTAAATAATGCAAAGTACAATTCGTCTTTGTGGGTTAAACGATTGAGTTGGTTAACTGCAACACCCGGGGATACAAATGTTGCGTTAACATCTTTCACGGTTTTCAAAATAGACTGGAACGCGCCAAGTAATTCTTGACTGTTGTCCGCTTGGTAGAATCCGCCGCCCCCTTGTAAGGCTATCTGATTTAAAAAGCTGTTGGCCTGAGTATTCGCTGCAAATCCAATGGTATGCGTAATAATGCGACTATCTATTACTGACTCTTCAGTATCAGCGATATTACGAACCAAGCTCAAGCCGCACTTTTCACCACCACTACCGGTACAAGATGCGCTTAATAATGTTTCAATTTCATCTACGCTGTGGTTGTTGTTAGCTTCTCCGTCGGAGAGTAGCACTATGTGATTATTGACCTGACATTGGCGGTCAGTAATCGGGGATAAATAACGTGCACCTTGCGGAATTTGTTGAGTAATACAATTAGACGAACTTAAATTATCTTCCTCACATCCTGATGGTAACGTGGCATCTTGCCCTGTATATGAAAGCCGATGGCTGACACGCGTGTTTCGTCGCACAGTATTCGACACCGAATTGTTACCTCGGGTTAAACCGTAATCCACGTCTAACCCACCATAATAAAGCACTCCTTCATATAAGGTATCGACTATGGGGGTATACCCGCTGGCGCTTAGCTCATCCACTTTACTGACTAAGTGCTCTCGCACCGTTGACGTTTGCCCTGGGGTTGCCTGACCTTGAAATTCAATGACTAATTTAGCAGCCCCCGAAGGGCGTTCAGAATAGGTGTATGCCCCGCGCGTATTGTTGAAATCAGACAATATGAACATCATGTCATTCCCCGATTGCCAATCGCCGCGGTTGACTAATTGGTTAACAATACTAGCCACTGACGGGCTCTGATACTCTCGATTGCGATACCAGCGTTCGATACCGCTCCAAGTGACAGCCGAGGTTTTAGCTTTATTTCTCAACAAATACCGAGAGTAATTATTAAAGCTTCTTGGATCAGCTTCATTCGCAGCTTCAATTGTCATCGATGCGCTATTATTGTAACTATTTTGATAAGCGGTAAATTCAAGATAGGCATTGCTGACGACTGCGCCTTGAGGCAGGGCAATATTACGAAAGCGCAAGCCAATATAGTCATTACTATTAGCGTTAAATGTCAGCTCACTGCCCGTAGATTGATAGCCGTTATAGCGCTCTTCAGCATTATTAGATTGGCTATCAATTTGATAGGTTAAGTCGCCAGTAATACATCCCGTTGCCGTGGTTTCGTCGTACACCACCACCAGCTGTGGTGATAGCCCGCCCCCTTGCTCAAAGCTATCGGCAAGGCGGTTACTAGACGCGCTCAACCCTTGGGCTGTTAAAATAATATTGAGATTATTGCCTCCACACCAATCTGCTAAATCCACGACTTCTTGGATCACCGAACTAAAATCAATCGAAGCAACCGTATCCCCCACAGAAGGCCAGTCATTTTCTTGATCCCAAATCACTTGATTAGAGGTTTGTGTTCGACTGCTGATATTTTGCTGGCTGCTTGTAAACGTAGTCGCGTTTGCCGTTAACTCAGCTGCGATATTTATTGTTGTGGCAGAGGCGTCATACCCTCGCGAGGTAAAACGCAAGTAAGCACTTGTTATTGTTGCGCCTTGAGGAATATTCAGCATTTGGTAACGTAAACCAGTGATAACCTGCTCAGTTCCGGCGGATAGCGTCAAACTACTGCTATTTAAACTGACACTGCCTGAACGCTCAGTTGCATCATCTGAACTTTGCACAATGGGTGTAATCAGCTCAGGGGACACAGTGTCATCTATAGGGCGCACCGGATACAGGATTGGGCCGCCATAATCAGAAAAGCGCATTAATCCGGCGTTCACATTGGTCACGGAGCGCAGGGTTTCTTTTAGTGCATTTTGTACCCTAAGCATGCGAGATTCATTGGTATTATCATAGGCCCCCATACTGCCCGAGGTATCCATAATAAACAGCACGTTTGGGTCGTATTTCACCTGTTCGTTGCTCGTTCCAAAATATATCTCTAAATCATCTGCCCACGCCTGCATCGATGAACTCAAACAAAGCAGTAAAAATAGCATTCTGCAATACAACATAATGCCTCCGATTATTGTGATGCTGGCGCCAAGACGGCGGCAGTTAAACTGTTGGCGACAATCGAGCGGCTACCTTCCATTTGGCCGCATCCTTTAATAACAAAAACATGACAGGTAATATGGCTACCACTGATCACGTTACTTGATCCTAAACATGCCTGCTCGCGCACGTAGGCAGTCCGTGACCAGCTATCGATAGCTGGGCTTGTATCATAATGCCCCTGCTCTAGATGTTGTGCGCCGATTGAAAGCCCTGCACTGGTGACACGTCGGTTGATCCAACTCTCGTTATCTTGGCAACGCAAAGCTTCGTTTTGCATGTCTAGCGCGTCGTTTTGTCGTGCTTGGGTTAACGGGTCTATCATCACCAAATCGCTTATCACAGTGCTATCTTCAGATTCAAATACCACGCCCGCAATGGCCGCCTCTGCTGCATCAAACGCGAGGGTTTGGGTTTGCAACGACACCGCCATTTTATTTTGCAATAGTCCGCTAGACACAGATGCTATCCCCAGCACAGTCAGACTAACCAGTACCAGCAACGCAAAAACCATAACCAATCCCTGTTGCTTGCTTCGCTGATTAAGTCTCTGACAGCTTCGCTGATTGCCTAGCTGACTAGCGTGCGCAAATGAGTATTTACTCTTCATAATTTTCTACTTCGCATAAGATTTTTAACATTTCGCAGCGTTATCGTGGTTTCAAATGGCTTAAATAAGCCTGTTCCACTGGGTGTAATTACGGCTTCATTTAATAACTTGTAGCTTTTCTGAGTACTGACTTGTGCTTCCCCTTCCCCGCGCAAGAGCACCGCTAAACGCAAGGCAACAACCTGACTCCCGCTGGTCAATAAGGCAGCAAGTTCATCAGCACGGACATAACGAATGGGACGACCCGAATTATCACCAGAGAACGCGTTATTCGTAACCCCGTAAAGCGCTTGAAAGCTAAACACATCATCCAGAATGATTTCTGCGCTGTTGTCTACAAGCGGGTTGCTCGCTAACGTTCCCCGCAGTACTCGCCCGTCAAAGCCTCGACAACGTAGAGCGTTATTTTGTACAAAGTAATGATTCACCACGTAAAACTCTTCATCTTGTACATAACCCAAACGGTTACCTCTGCAATCCATACTGCCTTGAAATCCAATAACTAAGTTGTCATTCGCCCCGGCGCTGCCTTGCGTTGTACCAAGCAACGGCATTGTGGTTAAATCACCCGGCAATAAAACAGGTCGATTTTGCACAAAGCTTGCCTCCTCAATCACGTCAACAGCATTACTAAGGTTGCTGTCGAGTAAATCAGAGCGTCCTGCCATGAGCATTTCTTGGCGCAGGCGACTGATCACAAAGCGGCCATTTTCCTGTACTGACGTCACAGCTTGATTAACACCTTGAGTCACCCTTGAACTGACCATCACTTGAATCACAGCACCAGAAATCACCAAGCCCAAGGCCAAAGCGATCATCAATTCAATAAGACTGAACCCTGCCTGTGATTGCTTGAAGGTGGCGTTACTTTGCATTACAAGGTTAAATCCAAGGTGACGCAGTCGTGGGCAATACTCTGATTCGCATTACATTCAACATTTAAAATACGTTCTTGGTTTTGCCAGCTTTCAACCGGCCACGCCACCATAATTTGATGACGTGATCCCGCACTGCAACTATCTGCGTCCAATGTATTGTTGTCATCACAGGATAATGAAACCGATAAACTAGGCGCTGCGGCAGTAACCGCACAGGAAACCTCATAAGCGTCAAATTGAGCAAATTGAGCACTAGAGCATTGGTTTTGTTGACAGTTTGGCAAAGAAGGAGGTAAAGCTAAGCAAAAGCACTCGTACGGGGAGCTCCCTGAATCACAAGAAAGACCAGCGAAATTGTATGCGTCTTGAACGAAATATTGATTATCAACCACCAGCCCAAGTCCCAGTGCAGACGGCTCGGCGGCCGCGCGTAAGCGCTCACTGAACTGCTGAGCCACTAAAACAGCTTGGCTACGATGTAACGCATCTGCGTTTGAAAAAGCACTGACAAATTGCAAAGAGGCCACGCCAAGTAAGCCCACCGTTAAAATAAACAAGGTGACTAATATTTCGACCATGCCCACCCCGTTCATCCTCCTTGGTGATGATGGACCTGCCGCTTGATGGAAAGTAGATATAGTTGTTTTGATAAACGCTAACCACGAACGAAATAGTGATATTGAAGCTTAGCGCAATGCAGGTGAAGTTTAGTTATCGACTTTAGACTATAGGTATATTTGCTAAAGGGCTAAAACGTGGCGTGGCCTGGGGGGCAAGAACAGATGGTTCAGATGAATAAAAAAGGAACAAAGGAGGTTATGGTGCAATGACGGAATAGCGAAATAGCGAAATAGCGGAATAACGGAAAATGATAAGAATTAACGCTGTAAAAAATACGCAATGGCAGTTACACAAAATCCGTTACAGGCTCAAAACCTTCGTTAATTCCACAGATGAATACCAAGCATGAGCGATAACAAACATAAGCTACTGAGCACACCAGAATGCCCCCAGCAACTATGTTCAACTAAAGATATTAGCTTACTTGTTTAACCCGTAATTCTTTTGGTACGGCAAATTCGATATTTTCGAGGCGGCCCGCACGCTCAGTGGCACTGCTAGCCCCCCAAAGTTTCAGGCGATCAACCACCCCTTGCACTAGCACTTCAGGCGCAGACGCACCCGCGGTAACACCAATGTGCTTAGCATCAACTAACCATTCTTTTTGAATACAATCAGCATCGGCAATCAGGTGTGCTTTTGCGCCGATTTTTTCAGCCAGTTCACGTAATCGATTAGAGTTAGAACTGTTTTGTGCCCCAACCACAAGCAACACATCACAATCGGCTGACAGTTCACGCACCGAATCTTGGCGGTTTTGCGTTGCGTAACAAATATCATCTTTACGTGGCCCTTCAATCGCAGGGAATTTTGCGCGCAACGCATCAATCACATCAGCCGTATCATCAACAGACAAGGTAGTTTGGCTACAGTAATACAGCGCGGACGGGTTTTTCACCACTAGCTTAGCAACGTCATCAACCGACTCAACCAAGTAAATGCCGCCATCTTGGTTATCATATTGGCCCATGGTGCCTTCTACTTCAGGGTGACCTTGATGACCAATAAGAACGCATTCGGTGCCTTTTGAACTGGCACGCATCACTTCCATATGAACCTTGGTAACTAATGGGCAGGTTGCATCAAATACCTTCAAACCGCGTGAGCTCGCTTCATTACGCACGGCTTGTGATACACCATGAGCCGAGAAAATCACTATGCTGTCATCTGGCACTTCCACTAACTCATCTACAAAAACAGCCCCGCGCTCTTTAAGTCCATCCACCACAAATTTGTTGTGCACCACTTCGTGACGCACATAAATAGGCGGTGAAAAAATTTCCAAAGCACGTTCGACAATCGTAATGGCTCGGTCTACGCCGGCACAAAAGCCTCGTGGGTTAGCCAAATGAATTTGCATAATGTTTCCTAGGGTTACGTTTACTCAAAAAGGGTGATGTAAATTACGCGACAGAAATAATTTCAACGTCAAATGTAATCGTTTGCCCAGCTAAAGGATGATTGAAATCCACCGTCACGGATGCACCAGCAACTGAACGTACTATACCGGGTAACTCACTACCATCAGGTTGAGAAAAGGTCATAATCATGCCCTCTTCTGCTGGCGTTTCACCACTGAATTTATTGCGATCAAGGTGATAAATATTATCTGGATTCGGAAATCCGAACGCATCTTGAGGCTCAAGCGTGAACGACTTTTTGTCGCCCGCCACTAATCCTAATAAGCAGCTTTCGAACCCTGGGGTTAAATTTCCGTCCCCTATAACCAACTTAGCAGGCTTATTGTTAACCCGCGTGCTGTCGGCCGCTGAGCCATCAGATAATTTCAAATCAAAGTGTAATACCACTTCACTGTTGTCGGTAATGACCCCAGATGAATCACTCATTTACATTGTCCTTATTTTTGAACATATCTATTACTAACAAAAAGGCCCCTAAACAGATTGCACTGTCAGCCACGTTAAATGCAGGCCAGTACCAGTCTTGATAGTAAAGCACTAAGAAATCGATAACGAAACCATGCATTAAGCGATCAAATACATTGCCAAGGGCGCCGCCAATAATCAAACAAAATGCCACGGGTAACATCACTTGCTGGCGTGTGGTCTCTTTCAACCACCACGTCACCAAGCCACACACAGCTATGGCAATACCGGTAAATAACCAGCGCTGCCAACCGCCAGCATCGCTTAAAAAGCTAAATGCCGCACCATAATTATAAACATGGGTTAGGTTGAAAAAAGAGGTGTACTGAATAGCTTGGTACGGCTCTAAATTCGCTACGATCCAGTGCTTAGTGACCTGATCGATGATAAACACCACTACGGCTAACCACAGAAAGCGCAGGCCACTTTGTCTAAATAAATTAAGCATAGGCGCGTGTTTCACCTTCACCGTCGACATTGGTTACACAACGTTGGCATAACTCAGGGTGTGCTTCGTTGGTTCCTACATCTTCACGGTGATGCCAGCAGCGAGCGCATTTCTCACCTTCTGACGCACTTATATGCAGCCACAGACCAGGCACTTCTGTTTCTGTGGCATCAGCAGGTTTGCTTTCAAGCGATTCAACTGACGCAGACGAGGTAATAAATACGAAGCGCGCTTCATCCTTTAACTTAGCAAGCAAGTCAGCAAGTTCAGGTGTCGCATAAATTTTCACTTCTGCTTCGAGCGATCCGCCGATAGTACCTTCTTTACGGGCAAGCTCGATTCTACGGTTAACTTCGTCTTTAACCGCTAATACTTGCTGCCAAAATGCATCATTGAATTGGGTATTCTGCGATTGAGCCGAAAGCCCTGTATACCAAGTGCCGGTAAATACGAACTCTTCTTCTTGCCAAGGCATCTCTTGCCAGATCTCTTGTGCAGTGAAGCTAGTAATTGGCGCCATCCAGCGCACAAGTGCTTCAACAATATGATAAAGAGCTGATTGACATGAACGACGAGCGTGACTGTCACTTTTGGCTGTGTATTGGCGATCCTTGATGATATCAAGATAGAAGCTACCCATTTCTATCGAACAAAATTGCATCAGCTTTTGAGTAACAACTAATAGATCGTACGCTTCATAAGCCTTAACAATCTCAGCTTGAATAGCATGGGCACGGCTGACAGCCCATTTGTCTAGCTCAACCATTTCTTCAAATGGCACCAGATCCGTTTTCGGGTTAAATCCATTTAAGTTAGCCAGTAAAAAGCGCGATGTGTTGCGAATTCGACGATACGCATCGGCTGAACGCTTAAGAATTTCATCAGATACCGCAATTTCACTACGATAATCAGTCGATGCCACCCACAAACGCAAAATATCTGCACCCAGCTTGTTAGTCACCTGCTGAGGCGCAATCGTATTACCCAACGATTTAGACATTTTCTTGCCTTTACCATCAACGGTGAAACCGTGAGTAAGTACTTGCTTATAAGGTGCATGGCCTTTGGTGGCCACAGAGGTCATTAGCGACGACATAAACCAACCACGATGTTGATCTGAGCCTTCTAAATACAAGTCAGCAGACGCAGGAATATCGTCACGCTTGTCGACTACAAAATAATGACTGACGCCTGAGTCAAACCATACATCTAAGGTGTCTAGCACTTTAACGAAGGTATCGGCATCATCACCGAGTAACTCTTGTGGTTCGAGATCCCACCATGCTTGAATGCCTTCGCTTTCAACACGTTGTGCGACTTGCTCAATGAGCTCGTCCGTGTTCGGGTGTAAATCACCTGTGTCTTTATGAACAAACAAAGCAATTGGTACACCCCAAGTACGCTGGCGCGAAATACACCAGTCAGGGCGACCCGCAACCATACTCTCAATACGGCTTTCACCCCATTCAGGGATCCACTGAGTATTATGAATTTCTTTGATTGACGATTCACGTAAGCCATTTTTATCCATGCCGATAAACCACTGAGGTGTGGCACGGAAAATCAATGGTGTTTTGTGGCGCCAGCAATGTGGATAACTGTGACTATATTTGAAGTGATGCACTAAAGCACCGCGCTCTGATAGTACTTCAACCACATGCTCATTGGCTTTAAATACATGTTCGCCAGCAAAAATTGGCGTGTTTTCAAGATAAACACCGTTTGCGCCTACCGGGTTCGCCACTTCTAAATTGTATTGACGACCAACGTTGAAATCTTCTACACCATGGCCTGGGGCGGTGTGTACACACCCTGTACCTGAATCGGTTGTTACATGCTCACCTAAAATAAGAGGCACAGTAAAATCGTAGAAAGGATGCTTCACTTGCATATTTTCAAGAGATTGACCTAACGCAGTCCCCATCACTTGGCTATTTTCGATGCCAAAACGCTTAATGCATTCATCAAGCAAGTCAGTTGCCACGACCAAGCGCTCGGAGCCGGTATCCGACTGCACCTGTACTAAGCTGTATTCTAATTCTGGGTGCAAAGAAATCGCGCGGTTTGCCGGTAATGTCCAAGGCGTCGTGGTCCAAATGACCACAGATATAGTACCTTCACCTAAGCCTTCACCAGTTGCAGTGAATTGCTCGGTAAAGCTGGCTTCATCAGCCACGTTGAAGCGAACATCAATAGAAGGCGATACTTTATCTTGGTACTCTACCTCAGCCTCAGCCAACGCAGATCCGCAATCTGTACACCAATGTACTGGTTTGAAGCCTTTTTCCAAATGGCCTGAACGCACAACATTACCCAACTCACGGATAATGTTAGCCTCAGAAACAAAGTCCATCGTCTTATATGGCTTGTCCCACTCGCCCAGTACACCTAGACGAATAAAATCTGTTCTCTGCCCGTTAATTTGCTTTTCAGCATACTCGCGACATTTCTGTCTAAATTCTGCAGCGGTGACTTTTTTGCCAGGTTTACCGACTTTCTTCTCAACCATCAATTCAATTGGCAGGCCATGACAATCCCAACCGGGTACATATGGCGCATCAAAGTCAGATAGCGTTTTTGATTTAACAATCACATCTTTAAGAATTTTATTTACCGCATGACCAATGTGAATATCACCGTTGGCGTACGGAGGACCGTCATGCAAAATAAAAGGTGTTTTGCCTTTTTTCGCCGCGCGAATTTTGTGATACAGCGCTTTGTTAGTCCAGTCATGCAGCATTTTAGGCTCACGCTGAGCCAAGTTTCCACGCATGGGGAACTCAGTCTCAGGCAAATTCAAAGTATGTTTGTAGTCACTCATTGATTGCTAAATCCAAAATCGTCGTTATTCGTCATTAATTTCAGTCAACACCGAGCAGTTGTTTCGCTTGCTCAGCATCACGTAATATTTGTTGATGCAACTGCTCGAATGAATCGAACTTAATTTCGTTGCGTAATTTTGCTCTTATGGCCACTGAAATAAAGCGCCCATAAAGATTGCCAGTAAAATGAAATATATGCACTTCTAACTGAGAGCGCTGACCGTTTACCGTCGGCCGTGTGCCTATATTTGCTACGCCGCTGTATATTGTACCCGCTATGTCAACTTGAACAGCAAACACGCCATTAATGGGGGCATTGCAACGTTTGAGCAATAGGTTAGCGGTAGGAAAACCAATTGTGCGACCTTTTTTATCACCGTGCAGTACTTTGCCAGAAATCGTAAACGGACGACCAAGCATTTTTTCAGCTAAGGTAAAATTGTCTTCACTTAACGCCTTGCGTACTTCTGTAGAGCTAATGCGGTAATCATCTAACCGAAAACTCTGGGTGCTGACCACACTGAATCCGCACTTTTGACCTTCCGCTTGTAACATAGCGAAATTTCCGACTCGCCCCTTGCCGAAGCGAAAGTCGTCGCCCACCACCAAAAACTGTACGCCTAAATCTTCCACTAAAAGTTGCTCAACAAACTGCTCAGCGGTAAATGAAGCAAAGCGTTTATCAAACTTTAAGCACAATAGCCGGTCGACACCTAACGCTTTAAGCTGTACATATTTGTCACGTAATAAGCTTAAACGTGCGGGCGCATTGTCTGGAGTAAATAATTCTTCAGGTTGAGGTTCAAAAACCATTACCGTTGCAGGCAGCCCAAGTTCACGAGCCTTTACCACCAGCTGACTTAATACGGCTTGATGACCTAAATGCACTCCATCAAACTTACCAATTGTCAGTACGCATCCTCGGTGTCTGTCACGAAGATTATGTAAACCGCGGACTAATTCCACTGTGTTCCTCATTCACATCAGTTTCCTCAAGCTTTTAGCGTGAAACTGATACTATTGGCTAAAATCAAAGCGACGGATTATAACGAACTACGCGCAGAGATACAGCCCGTTATAGCGCAGTTCGCTTAATTTACCTGAATTGCTTTTGATAGTAGCTGTTTTGGCCGTATTCCTAGCGCTACACCACTGACCAAAAACACCAAACCTGCGCCTGCAATCATGATAGCTAACTGTGTTATTTGCATAGCGGGTGCCCAGCCTAACCAGCTATCAATCTCAGGGCGATAATAGAGTAACCCTGCGGTCATAATTAAAGTGGCTATCAATACTTTGGCGAGAAAAAATAACGTACCAGAAGACATTTTATACACCCCCAAGCGATGCAGTTTGCTGTACAACAACCCCGCGTTCATAGTGGCAGATAAACTCGTTGCTATCGCCAACCCCAAATATCCGAATGGGATAGCGAAAATCAGGTTAAACAGCATGTTAGAGGCCATACACCAGATACCGTATTTCACCGGTGTTTTAGTATCTTGGCGGGAGAAAAAGCCAGGAGCAAGCACCTTAATAAGCATGAAACTGAGCAACCCAGTGGCATAAGCAATTAGGCTATAAGAGGCAAGCGTCGCATCAAGGGCCGTAAACTCGCCGCGCTTAAATAATACAATCAGCATTGGCTCAGCTAAGATCATCAAACCTGCAGCGGCTGGTATTCCTAATAAACAGACCATGCGCAGCGCCCAATCAATATTTGCACTAAATGCATTTGCATCTTTCGTTACATGATTGCGTGACAGAGTCGGCAAAATTACCGTTGCAATGGCAATACCAAATAAACCTAACGGGAACTCCAATAAACGATCGGAATAATAGAGCCAACTTATGGAGCCGGTTACCAAGAAACTAGCAATAAAAGTATCGAACAATAAATTTAATTGGCCCACTGATACGCCGAACAAGGCAGGTATCATCAGTTTGCGCACTTTAGTGACTTTGGGGTCTGACCATCCCCACTGGGGCTTAACTAATAACCCGGCGCGATACAAAAACGGGAGCTGAAAGGCAAATTGCACTATGCCCCCAATAAATACTCCCCACGCTAAGGCAAATCCAGGCTCGTTGAAGGTATCTGCCATAAAAATAGCACAACTAATAATGGCAACGTTTAATAACACAGGTGTAAACGCAGATACGGCAAATTGATTTAAGGTATTTAATATCGCACCGGTTAAGCCTGCCAATGAAATAAACATCAAATAAGGAAACGTGATCTTCAACATTAGCGCAGCTAATTCGAATTTTGCCCCCTGAGGCTCGTCGTTTAGGTACTCCATAAACCAACCTGTGCCAAATATAGCGGCCACAACAGGCGAGCCAATCACCCCAAAAAAGGTGACCACTGTTACTATTACGCCTAAGGTGCCTGATACTTTCGCAACAAACTGCTTCATTGCATTTGGGTCATCTTCATTGCTGACTTCAGTCAGTACAGGGATAAAGGCCTGAGCGAATGCTCCTTCTGCAAATAAGCGACGTAAAAAATTAGGGATTTTATTTGCAAAGAAGAACACGTCCGCTGCCGCACCTGCGCCCATTAAATTTGCAACCACTACATCTCTGACTAATCCTAAAACGCGAGATAAAAAGGTCATACAACTGACAATTAATCCGGATTTCAACAAACGATTCGACACATGATTTCCTTTAACAAAATAAACAATCCGAATAATTCCGCGCTCATTATGCGCTAAGGCTAATTTAGTTAGAAGCATTCACACAAAAAACTGTTTGCTACATAGGTAAATTACGAGGCGAGCAAAGATAGTTTAGGTTTGTTTGGATTAATTTTGCTTATATACATATTGCCGCTTCGCTCAATCAAGGAACTCAGGTAAACTATTGTTTGGCAGGTGCGAATGCCTATTAACGTCGCCCACTTCGCTGATTGTGAATACGATTCAGATCCAGCATTACGATACCTTGGGAATTAAGTGCTATTTTGCGCAATAAATACGCAAAAGCATTTGACAAACACAGGTCTGATAGGCACAATCCGCACCCTTGAATTTTGACTAGAATTTTTTGGGAGTTCCACTTGGCTAACATTAAGTCTGCTAAGAAACGTGCACTACAATCAGAAAGACGCCGCCAGCACAACGCTAGCCGTCGTTCTATGACACGTACATCTTTGAAAAAAGTACTTGCTGCAATCGCTTCTGGCGATAAAGCATCTGCTCAAGCTGCATTTGCAGCTGCTACACCTTTGATTGACCGCATGGCAACTAAAGGTCTTATCCATAAAAATAAAGCTGCTCGTCATAAGAGCCGTTTGTCTGCTCAGATTAAAGCATTAGCTTAATATCTGTTCAGAGTTTTTATTGTCAAAAAAGCGCTTAGGCGCTTTTTTTGTGCCTGTCATTCTTCAGTTTATCTATTCTTTATTTTCTCAAGTGTATTTTGCAGATAACCTGTACCTGCTTACACGTACACAGAAAACTATTTTTCAAAAAGGAATCACATGAAAGCTGCGCTCTTTTACCCAACATTGGCACTTTGCAGTGCATTACTACTAAGTGCTTGTACATCAACCCCACAACAAAGTGCCGTTTCAGCCGACTTAGCACGTCTTAGTGATAGTGCGCTAAAAAGCGAGCTCGCTTATGATGTGGTCAAGTCGCTCACCGTAGAAGTGGGGCCGCGAATTGCTGGCAGTGAAGGTGATAAACGTGCAGTTGCCTGGGCAGAAGAAAAATTCAAAGCGCTAGGGTTTGATAAAGTTTACAAAGAGCCTGTGCGTGTAAGAAATTGGTCCCGTGGTATTGCAGATGCAAAAGTCATTGCTCCCTATCAGCAAAAACTGTTTATCACTGCGCTAGGCGGCTCAGTAGCCACACCTGAAGGCGGTCTCATTACCCAAGTTGTCATGTTTGACTCACTCGCCTCGTTAAAAAAAGCAGATGCCGCGCAAATTAGCGATAAAATCGTGTTTATTAATCAACGCATGCAACGAGATCGCGCAGGTAAAGGATACGGCCCTGTTGTCATTGGTCGCTCGCAAGGTGCTATTGAAGCCGCCAAATTAGGGGCCAAAGCCGTGCTCATTCGCTCAGTAGGCACGGATAACTCGCGCTTTGCTCATACTGGGGTAATGCAATACTCAGATGACGTTGAGAAAATTCCCGCTGGCGCATTATCGAATGCAGACGCTGATAATTTGCAAGCTATGCTTGATGCAGGCAAAGACGTAACCTTAGCGGTAGAAATGCGCGCTAAAGAGCACGGCTGGCAAACATCTTACAATGTTATCGGTGAATTTACCGGTAGTGAGTCGCCAGAAGAAATCGTATTAATCGGTGCTCACTTAGATTCATGGGACGAAGGCACTGGCGCACTGGATGATGGCGCAGGCGTAGGCATAGTGACCGGCGCAGCCAAAATAATCAAAAACGTAATGGGTCAACCAAAACGCACCATTCGTGTGGTTCTGTATGCTTCAGAAGAGTTTGGCTTAACTGGCGCTCAAGAATACACTCGTAAACACAAAGCTGAATTAAGCAATATTATCGTTGCCGCTGAGTCTGATTTTGGCGCAGGTGAGATATACCAAATCGATACGCTTTTTGCTCCAAGTGCTGTACAGCAAGCAAACCCCTTGTTCGAAGCGCTTGAAAATATAGGGGTTACCCAAGGGCACAACCAAGCAGGTGGTGGGCCTGATGTTTCAATGCTGCCCAAATACGGGGTACCTGTTGTATCGCTTCTGCAAGACGGTACCTATTATTTTGATTATCACCACACAGCAAACGACACTTTAGATAAGGTTGACCCAAAAGCGCTAGCACAAAATCAAGCAGCCTATGCTCTGCTCGCGTATTTTATGGCAAATAGTGAGATTGATACACGACCGGCACCTGCAAAAACAACTAATTCGCATTAATCGTTATAGCATTCCCCAATAACGAAAAAGGCGAGATATCAGTGATATCTCGCCTTTTTTGATTCTTAGCCTTTACTAACTATTAAGCGAACTCATCCGCTAACGGCTCAATGTAAGCTAACGCTTCTTTCTCCGGCTCAAGGGTTTCACAAGCATCAATTTTAAGCATGTCAGCGACCGGCTTACCTTGTAATTCAAGCAATAACTCATGTAGCTGCTCACCTGCCCCGCAGTATGAATCGCAATAACTGCTGTCACCTAATCCTATGACAGCAAAAGGCTTTTGATCCATTAATGGGAACATGTCTTTTAAGTCTGAAACAAAAAACTCTAGATTAGGTGGGATATCCCCCTGCCCGGTCGTAGAAGAAATAAAAATGTACCCGTCACAACGTTTAAAATCATCCACGCTTGGGTCATCATATATTTCGCTAACCACTTGTTTACCGTTGAGCAATTCTTGTACTTGCTCTGCAACATGTTGGGCGTTACCGTAAACTGAACCAACGAAAATACCTACTTTACTCATTTTTTACTCTTCCATTACTAAATCAAAATTAGTTTACCGATTAATTGAAGGCAGATCTAATTCATCTAACGATGGCACTTCCCAGCCCCACTGCGTCATCAGGGTAGACATCCGCGGATCGAATTCATTCACTATTGCTAGCTTTTCATTACTCATTGGGTGAGTGATACGCATCTGCTGGCAGGTTAATGCCAAACCATTAAACGAAAACTGATCACGCATAAACTTATTGTGCTTGCCGTCACCATGTGTGGTGTCCCCTACAATAGGATGATTAATATGGCACATGTGTCTGCGCAATTGGTGTTTGCGCCCCGTTTTTGGGTGCAGCTTAACTAACGTATAACGAGCTGACGGATAACGACTAACAGCAAAAGGCAGCTCAAATTGCTTTATCGGCACAAATTCTGTTTGTGCTTCTTGCGGGTCCTTATCTTGATTCGCACGCTTATCTGCAATTTTATCAAGCTTCTCTTTTAACGCGTAATCAATGAAGCCAGGCGCTTTCACATGCCCCCGTACAATCGCGAAGTATGTTTTAGATACAGTATTGGCAGCAAACTGTTCTCCGAGTATGCGAGCAATATCCGCTGACAATGCAAACACCAACACTCCCGAAGTTGGCCTATCTAAACGATGGACTGGGAACACATGCTGACCTATTTGGTCACGCAGTAACTGCATGGCAAACTGCGTTTCGTGACGATCAATCATGCTCCTGTGTACCAACAAACCAGCAGGTTTGTGTATAGCCACAATGAATTCATCTTGGTACAAAATCGTTAACATCATAGGGCGTCGTCACTAAATATCAGGTCAATTTTGTTAATGGTATCAAGAATGGCTGTCGTGTATTGGCGGTCGCATTTTAACTCTTTCGCCCACTCCTGAGCCATAGGCAGCAATGTCATGCGCCTGGGTAAAGGCAATTGTGCCTGAAGCAGATTTATCATCTTAGGTATGAAAATAAACTGCAACCACTGTGCAAAATCCATTCGGTCACATGCAAAAGGCGCTTCGCTTTGCATGGCCCACTCACTTGGTGGTGACACCGACCATTGTTCAGCCCTTTTTAGCTGACTGATGAGCTGATTTAACAACGTCTCTATTTGGACTTCTGAGGCGCTACATGGCATGCTTCCGCTCATATTTATTCATCTCAAATTTGGGTTATTTCCGCTTAATGCGCGGCAGTTTATAGGTAAACATGAATCAAATCAGCTCCATCAGTGAATTTCTTCTTCACGCTCAAACCGAATATCATGTATTTGATATGGGACGCACCATTCGCTCTCTTGATAGCCAAACCTTTCTAAACATAGAAAACGCCAGCGAAGCTGCGCCTTACCCTCGTCAAGAACATGCGTGGTTTGGCATCGTATTTTTTAGTCGCCAGTTAAGCCGCGAGCATTATATTTGGTTTGTAAAATTGCCTTTAGACGAGAAAGGCCTTGTTATCAGCGCAACGCGAAACCACTTTTTACAGATCATTACTGATGCCCTAGGGGCACAATTAGAACGTAACAAAGAAGCCCGAGGGCGCTTACCTGAAAATCCATACACATTTGTACCAAATCAACAGCAGCTCGCTGATTTTAATAGTGTAAGCCGAGGTGTTTTGAAGCTTCCACCAAGCGAATACTATTCAGCTGCTGTGCGCTACATAGCGCATCCTCAAGCGCACAATTGGCAAGAAGTTGCCTTACAAGGTATCGCAGATGTCGCAGCCAGCGTGCGTCGCAAAGACGGCGCCCAACTTATTACGGCACATCTATTTGAAACAGCGCCTCAAGTGCAACAAGCGTTAATGTCTTCGCTAGAAAACTACCCGCTAGACAAATCTGTCAGCCAGCAGCTTATTGATAATGCAGAACAACACTTTGCCGATTTGTCCCTCATACAATGGACACTACGTGCGTTAAGTCAAAGCGTGGCCAGTACAATAGTTAAAGCCTTCATTCAAAAAATACTTGATTCACAACACAATACAGTACCGGAAATCATGTTGTTGATTGCAGCAAGACACTGGCAATACTTGCAAGATGAAAAAGTATTGCGCCAATATATTGAGCGCCTTGCTTTAATCGATATCGAGCTATGTGCTGACCTTTACAGTGACTTAGTACGAATTCCCAGTGTTCGACCCGCCATGCTTGGCATTATTCGCTGGCAGGACAAATCCTATGCTTTAACACAGGTGATTGGCCATTTATTTAGTGGACAACAAAAATGAATTTATTTGATTTAACCTTGTTCTTAGTGATCCTATTGGTGGTTTTTCAATTTTGGCGCATGCGCGCTATTACAGAAAAAGCCAACCAGCACTTAGCACAATACTGCGACCAGCACGGTTTGCAGCTTATTAGTAATGCGCGACATAAAACGCGGCTCGGTAGCTACAGAGGGAAACTAGATTGGCAGAGTTGTTTTGTGTTTGAGTTTTCTGGCAATGGTGAGAACAGCTATCAAGGTACATTAACCATGGCAGGTAAACATATACTTAAAGTTGATACCCCTGCTTATCGCATTGACTAACACTAAACGCCATACAATAAAAATCAGCTTGTTATACCATTCCACGTTAATAAGTGATCACTCAGCGAGAGTTTAAAAGGGCTTAAACAAGGCGCATGACTGAATGAATAGTTGTTCTCTTTCGAAGTCATGCAACGCAGTGTAAGCCCTTTTAAAACTCGCCTGCAAGGAATGCCCCAGCGGCTTTTGCTCTGCGTTCTCACTATTTGAAAGGGAACAACCATTACTACATAGCGACGCCTTAATCAAAAACCGCTGGACGCATTCTGAGACGGTCATTTATTAATGCGGATTGGTATTAGAGACGTCAAAACGAGAGTTTGACTTTAATGGGCTACAAATAGCGGAGTGTAATGACGAGGCTTTAAAACTGTAAAGGCGCGGCCTGAATTTCTTCAAGCCACGCCCTTACATAAAAATTGAAGGTCCCTCTGTGCGCTCCTTCACAACATCTAACTCACACGATCCTTGTCTTGTCCTTCTGTCACTCATCCTGAATGCGGCACTTATCCCAAGTGTATCCCTTTCCCTATATCACCTTCCTAGGTGAGTGCTGTTGTCCTAACAGCTATCCTTATTGCATCCAATGCGCCTAATTCCCTTTAAGCAACTCTTCCTGAGTTTGTCCCATTCCTTACGCTCAATTGAGCAGCTTTATCCTAAAGCGTCCTTTTCGTCCCTGACCCATTCATCCTAAATGGGCACTCTTCCTGAGTGAGTCCAATTCCTTAACGCCAATGCGCGACTTCATCCTGAAGTATCCTTGTTGTCCCTTAACCATTCATCCTAAATGGGCACTCGTCCTGAGTGGGTCCTTTTCCTTGTTCCCATTTCCAAATGGGTTGCTCATACCGAGCGTTCCTACTTTTCCATGTACAGTTTATCCATTAAACTGTGTTGCTCTCCTGAGCCTGTCCTAGGTCGTCCTTGTGTCTTCCTGACTCGTCGTGTTTCCTTGTGACAGGACAAACTATATAACAATCAAAAACATTTTCGACATGCCTGCGTGACAATTACGTGACAGTTATTAACCAAAAGTCTAAGAAAATAGAAAATTCATATAAATATCATATAGTTGATTAAAAACCACAGCGATCAACAAGGGAATAAAATGTCTTTGTCCTACACCTTTGTACGAAATCTCTTACAAAGGTGCAGGTCAATTACCTAGACTAGAAATTAACAGAAGAGAATAAATTTAACCTGCTTTTTTAAAAGTTCCCAAAATGGCAATTTAATATGTAATAAAAAGTAATGAATCTGACAATTATTGACGGTCACAAAACATTAAATGGCCAGTGATATGGCCTGTCTCCAGCGCCTCAAGCATTTTATATTGCCCATCTTCAAAAAAAGACAAACATTTAGGTAAGGTCACATAAACGCCTATTCCTTCGCTGCTGGCGTCTTCTTTCATCACGCCATCAATGGCACTCATTAATACGTGGCCTAAACCGTAGTGCTGATAATCAGGGTGCACGCCTATAAATGACAACATGTGATAACGCTGGGCCGGAATGTGTTCACGCACCTTTTGTTCTTTATCGACCATTTGCTTGGTACCAAAGTAGCCAGCAGTTAGCAGCATTTTGAGTCGCCAATGCCAAAAGCGGCTAGGCCCGAATTCGGCATCAGGGCCGATTAAGCATGCCACGGCTAAAAGACGATTATTATCGAACAGGCCGATCATAGGCTGCCGAGCCTGCCAGAATGCATTCAACTCTTCACGAATGGCTGAGCGTAAACGTGATTCGTACCCTTCTTTATTAACCTGAAAGATATCCATAAACAAAGGGTCATCGTGGTATGCCTGGTACAAAATAGATGCAGCGATTTTTAAATCTTCCGCGGCTAAATAGATTGCTTTGATGTTATCCATATCAGGGGCGACAACGGCTTGAGATAATGGCATGCTGATCTCTCCTAGGAGGTTTTAATTCTCATTACATTTCCATAATACATGTTAATATTTTGTAAAACGACAATTAAGTCAATCATAAACCATTAAAATATCAGGAGTATTCAATGGAAAATTATCACACAACTATGGGTGACCTCTTCGAACAGTTGGGATTAAGTGGTCAAGAAGGTGATGTTGAAGCTTTCATTGAAACGCACAAGGGGTTGCGTCAGGGAGTACACATAGAAGACGCTGAGTTTTGGTCAAAGGCACAAGCTGAATTTATTCGAAATGCATTGTTAGAAGATGCAGAGTGGGCCGAGTTAATTGACCAGTTAAATACGCGAATACGCTAAGATTACCATTGTCGCTTCACACCATGCGCTACGTGCATGGTGTGTTGCGAATCGCGAGTGACTACTGACTCAACATACCAAGTGCAGAATCCCCCCACCCTACAAGTTGATCATTCTTTAACACTAAAGGTGTGCATTCATCTTTCGTGGTTACGCCATCGTCGTCCATGCGCTGGGTTCGATAATATAAAACGTGGTACTGATCGTCACCTTTCTTAACGAATTCACTGAAATCGGCTACGCCCATGCGATCCATTACTTCACCTGTCGTTAAATTCGGCTGTAATCGAGCGACTTCTTTTCGATTATGTTTTTCCTGCTTTTGCCAATCAGACTGATATCCATCGTGACCGTCAACGGAAATAACACACCCAGATAACAATAAAGATAACCCCAAGGCTCCCGCAAGAATAAGTGGCTTCATAGTAAACTCCTGTTTTTGTTTATTTTTAAATTGTGCTGAAGTAAGTACATTTAGTATTCATTTACACAGGTATATACAAAATTAAAGCCAAAAATATATCTATTTGATTTTAAAGGCTATTCTTTATTTACAATAATAATCTTCTGATGTTTAATAGTCGTTATCACTATATTTTCGCTGAATTGACCAAACTATGACAAACCGATTATCTGAGGTTATTGCGCTGTGCCAAACGTTATCAAAAGAAGGTAAAAAACCCAGTGTAGGGTTAGTTAGAAGTCGAGCAGGCGGAAAACTTTCTATTCCAGAAGCCATTAAAGGTATTCAAAGCTGGCAAGCTCAACCCGATCAAACCGTTGAGCAATTGAATCCGACAGAAAAAACTGACGAAGCACCCGCAACATTAGAGACCAGAGTTGCCTCTTTAGAAAAACAGGTGCTTGAACTAACCCAGCGCTTGGCGCACTTAACTTATACCAATTCCATTAAGTAGCCCGTTAGTCAGCAACAGCTGGTTCAATTTCAGTCAAAAACGTTGCTAGGTTTACCGATATCTGCTCTTTTGGCTGCAAACCCACTTGTTCTAACATCACAGCGCCAGTTTGGTTTTCTACGCTAAGAATAAAGTCTTCTTCGTCTGTTAATGCGATAAATACAGTCTCTGGCTGGCGCAAGCGCCGTTTCATCAAAATATGCCCGACAATATTCTGCTGAAGCCGGTCAAAATCCTCTGCGTTCCACGCTTGCAATATTTGCAATTTACCGCTTGGGTGTTTTGCCACTATATTGTCGCTCCAATAGCGAGAATAAAACTGAACGAGACTAGGGTGCAACTCTATGTCCAAGGCATCGTTGAGGGCGTCAAAATCAGCTGCGTGTTCTCGAACTTTCGGTTGCCATGATACAAGATCCCCACTTTGGCTATTTTCGGTTGCTTGATAACACACCGATGGCCAATCAGGGTCAAACTCAATAGAAGTAAGTTCACAATGATCCGCTGAAAAGGCCACAAAACGCGCCATAAAATCATCTAGCGCTTGATTTACCATTGAACTCATACGATTCGCTCTTCGTTGGTATTAAATGGCGAGTAATGTAGCATTAATTTGGGCTCATCTTCTGATAAAATGTTCCTTCACCTAATGTATTCTATCCCTATTCGTCTAATCACCTTGAGGCTCTTACAATGCAAGATAAAACACTTCCTTCTGATGTTCTAAGCTCCTTAACATTAGGTAAAGCAACCCAATATAAAGAGCATTACAGCCCCGATTTATTGCAAGGCGTGCCGCGCAGTTTGAATCGTGATGAGCTCAATTTAGGTGATACCTTGCCCTTTAAAGGTGTCGATCGCTGGAATGGCTATGAATTGTCTTGGCTTAATTTAAAAGGTAAACCGCAAGTCGCCATTTTACGGTGTGAAGTGCCCTGCGAGTCAGTCAATTTGATCGAGTCAAAGTCGTTTAAATTGTACCTAAATAGTTTTAATCAAAGCAAAGTTGAGTCCATTCTTCACGTGCAAAAAATGATTAGCAAAGATCTATCCGCGTGTGCTGGTTTACCGGTAAATGTGCAGCTTTATGCTCGCGAGGCTTTTCCTGGCTTGCACCTTGGTACGCTCGAAGCTCAATGTATTGATGATTTAGACATTACAATTGATAACTATGAATTAGAGCCTTCAATCCTGCGGGTTGAAGAAAGTGAAGTGCAAGAAACGCTTTGCAGTCACTTGTTAAAATCTAACTGCTTGATCACTAATCAACCTGATTGGGGCAGCGTGTTAATTCGTTATCACGGCCGAAAAATTGACCAGGAAAGCGTATTGCGTTATTTAATATCGTTTCGCCAGCACAACGAATTTCACGAGCAGTGTGTTGAGCGTATTTTTAGTGACATCATGAAATTCTGTAAACCACAGAAACTGACTGTCTATGCCCGTTATACCCGACGTGGTGGATTGGATATAAATCCATTTAGAAGTAACTTTGAAACTATTTACCCTGAGCTACGTTTAGCTCGCCAATAAAACACGTATTGAGATATGTAGCGTTTACTTTCTCTTGTTGCATATCAATGCTGTTTTCATTTAAGGAATTCAATGAAAAGTATTCAGTTAAATCCCCTTGGGGCAATGAGTCAGTTATCCAAATTAGAAGTTGATAAGCTTAATCAATCTGCTGATAGCCAGTTGTATTATTTATTTCGTAGTTGTTGCTTAGCCGTATTAAACAGCGGCGCTGAGACTGACAACTGCGAGAACCTATTTGATGAAAATGAACAGTTTGATATCAAACTAATTAGTCGCGAACGGGGCGTAAAAATCGAATTAGTGAACCCGCCCGCCATTGCATTCGTAGACGACAGATTGATCAAAGGCGTACATGAACACCTGTTTTCGGTTCTTCGTGACCTACTGCACATGGGTGAAAGCTTCAACGGTGCTGAATTTCCAGGTGTGTCTGAGTCGGCTTATATCACTCACAAAGTTTTTGACATGATGCGCAACGCGCAGACCATCAAAAACACAGCCGAGCTTAACTTAGTGGTATGTTGGGGTGGTCACTCAATTGGCGAAACAGAGTACCAATACACCAAAGAAGTCGGCTACCAACTTGGTTTGCGTGAACTAAATATATGCACAGGTTGCGGTCCCGGGGCCATGAAAGGCCCAATGAAAGGGGCAACCATAGGTCACGCAAAACAGCGCTACCGTAATGGGCGCTATCTGGGCGTCACTGAACCCAGTATTATTGCTGCTGAGCCCCCTAATGCTATCGTAAATGAACTGGTTATCATGCCTGACATTGAAAAACGCTTAGAAGCATTTGTTCGTATGTCTCATGCCATTATTGTATTTCCAGGCGGCGCGGGTACAGCTGAAGAGCTTCTGTATTTGTTAGGGCTAATGTTAAACGAGCAAAATAAAGAGCAAGTGCTGCCCATTATTCTCACCGGCCCTAAGGTTTGTGAAGGGTACTTTAGTGCTATCGATAGATTTATTGGTGCAACGCTGGGCGAAGAAGCGCAATCACTGTATGAAATTATTGTGGATGACCCGACTCGCGTGGCCCAAACCATCAATGAAAAACGAGCCGATGTGCGTGCCTATCGTAAAGCAAAAGGAGACTCTTTTGACTTTAACTGGTCACTCAAAATTGAACAGGAGTTTCAGGTTCCGTTTGTTCCCACGCACGCCAGTATGAGCGGGTTGAATTTGCATTTTGATCAACCTAAAGCTGAGCTAGCGGCAAACCTGCGCAAGGCTTTTTCTGGCATAGTCGCAGGTAATGTAAAAGCGGAAGGCGTGAAACTTATACGCGAACAAGGGCCGTTTAAACTTGATGGTGACCGAGAATTGATGGCGTTAATGGACGAGCTACTGCAATCTTTCGTCGTACAACAAAGAATGAAACTTCCTGGCAGTGAATACGTGCCTTGTTACGAAATTATGTAAAAAAATAAATCTGGGCGTGATATTTTTATTCAGCACGATAAAATCTCGCTCAGATTTTCAACATTTATACTGACAGAACACAAAAAATGAATAAAAAAATAGTGACGCGTATAGGTATTGGGGTTGCGCTATATGGCGTATTCGTAGCCGCAGTACTGCTGTTTTACCCTGATAACGCCCAAGACATGGACTGGAAAGATCGCGAAGAGTACAACAAGGTACAAGTTGCAAAGCTTGAACTAGGTCAAACTAAGCAGCAAATAGTGGCACTACTCGGTGGCCCAGATATTAGTGAAGCAAAGAGAACGGGCGACGATACATACCAAGTCATGTTCTTTCGCACCCAACACGTCAAATCAGACGGTATCACCACGCAAGATGAATGCACTGCGCTTCTGCTGCAAAATGACGAATTGATCGGATGGGGTGAGAGTGCCTACCAAGATTATTTATCTCTATAAGGCGTATTCGCTCTGTGCCTGACAGCTTGATTAAACAGCAGTATCAGAGTTTATATACCCTGCTTGCACAATATCATAAAACGCCTTTACCCAATGATATTGTGCAGCAAACCTTAAATTTTAATAACCAACTACTAAGTGCAATCAAACAACACCCTGAACTCATTTTTGCACAAATTCACCTGTATAAGTCGTCACTTGCGCATACGTATAACGTCGCATTTAGTACTTGCCTTTTTACCGCACTAATATGTATTCGTAATCGCTTTAACGAAACAACAACACTGCAATTAATGTGCGCCGCCATTAGCCTGTTTGCCTTTGACGCGCCACGTAAAACCAAACCTACAACGCCAGAATCAGTCGCACCGAAACATCAATTGAATAAAACGTTTTGCCGTATGTTGACTGAATATCAACAAGCGGTTTGGCTTCGCGGCTACCGGCAGGTTCAACGGTTAGAGAGTGACCTTGAACAACACCTGAAGCATTTGTCGAATACCTCAGCGGACGTAACGGTTTTAGTCATAGCTGCGCGTTTGACTTTGCTTTTACATCAACAAAACTCAAAAAAACCTTTGAGCTTTCCAAATGCCTTACGTCAGATAATACAAAATACACCGGGCACGACACAATCGCTTATTGAACCGCTAATGTCCTACCCAGGCACTGCGCCACCAGGGGTATTTGTAATGATAGAAGATGGTTCATTAGCTGTTGTTGTGGCTGTGTTAGAGGGCAGCGTTTTGTGTTTCCCGCAACACTCCGCTCAGCGCCCCAGTACACACAGTACGTATTTTTCAGTGGATATAGAGCACATTAAACGCATATACCCTGCTCAAGCGCTTAAGCAACTGAGCAAAATGCAAACTTGGTGGGGTGATGCGTGGCAACAACAGGTGCAAGAAGCGACAACAAAGCCCCTATCCCCTTTTACCCAAAGTTATAAAATGGATCGCCCACCCGCGACGTTAGTTGCTATCCAAAGCCAGTTAAACAAACCTGTTCAAGACATCAAAAAGCTAAGTACGGCAGTCGCACGTGAGCCATCATTCGCCCAGCATTTACGCCAAACAGCGACACAAAGCAGCCGCCAGAAATTACCCATGAAAGACATACAACATGGTCTGATGATGCATGGGTTTGAACGCTCCGGTAGCATCATTATGCAGCAAGCTTTGCTGAGCCGTTTAAACCAACATTACTTTCCATTGCAGCATGCGTTTATCAATTTCGTCCAGCTGCGCGGACATATTGCGAGCGCTTTAGCAAAAGCTGCTGATTTAGGGATCCCTGAACAAGCCTGTACGTTGGCGTATTTTGCCAGTGTAGGGCTATTCATTCATACCCAACTAAAAATTCAAACTCAGTGGCGAAAGGCCGATACGAATACCTATGACATGGCCTCGTTAATACGCTGCGTAAAGCCTGAACAGCTGCGTATTCACCCAGTATCAATGGCACAAGCATGGCAGCAACCGCGTCACGAAATTGTCGCGTTGAAGCATTATCATGAAGCGCATTATTTAGACGAGAACACCCCCAATGCGTCAGTTAAACTAGCCGCACTTTTAGGGTTAAGTTTAATCATCGCCAGAGAGCTGTACTTCAGTACACCACCACTGTGCGTACAAAGTCAGCACTATTGGCAAAGCGCAAGCAAGGTATTAAAAGTAAAGGAGCAAGAGCTTAATGAAATCAAACAGCAAGCTTATTCAATTTGTCACAGCTACTCACCTGTATAAAACCACGTTACAGCTTATGACAGCTGGCTTTAAGCGCCGTTTTGTGGTATAAATCGCGCCCTAAAAATAATGGCCGTTTGGCTTTTTAATCATCACCTCAATAGCTGCATTCATAGCAGTACTCGACAGACATTATTGACGCCTAAACGTCAGTATAAAATTTAACAGTAAGGATTATTTTATGACTAAGCAACGCATTACAGTCATTCGCGGAGACGGCATCGGCCCGGATATTATTGACTCAGCTCTGCAAATTTTAGACAAAGTAGGCTGCGATTTTGAGTATGATTTCGCCGATGCAGGTTTAGTTGCGCTAGAAAATCACGGTGAGCTTCTTCCTGAAGAAACACTTGGTCTTATCGCGAAGAATAAAGTAACGCTAAAAGGCCCGTTAACCACACCCGTTGGTGAAGGCTTTACTTCAATCAACGTTAGCCTACGTAAAAAATTCCAGCTGTATGCCAACTTACGCCCTGTATTGTCCTTCAAAGGAACGAAAGCACGCTACGAAGATATCGACATCGTTACTGTGCGCGAAAACACCGAAGGTATGTATTCTGGTTTAGGCCAAGTGGTTTCTGACGATGGTAATGAAGCTGAAGCGAAAAGCCTTATTACACGCGCCGGTGCTGAACGTATTTTGACCTATGCTTATGAAATGGCAATCCGAGATGGTCGCAAAAAAGTAACAGCAGTACACAAAGCCAATATCTTAAAGTCTACTTCTGGCTTGTTCCTTAAAGTTGCGCGTGAAGTTGCACAGCGTTACCCACAAATCGAATCATCAGAAATGATTGTTGATAACTGCTGTATGCAGCTTGTTATGAATCCTCATCAGTTCGACGTTATTGTAACAACTAACTTGTTTGGTGACATTTTATCAGACCTATGTGCAGGTTTAGTAGGCGGCCTTGGTATGGCGCCGGGTGCTAACATTGGGCAAGACTGCGCAATTTTTGAAGCTGTTCATGGCTCAGCGCCCGATATTGCAGGCAAAAACCTAGCTAACCCGACCTCAGTTATTTTGGCTTCAATTCAAATGCTTGAATATCTGAACATGGGTGAGCAAGCTGAAAAAGTTCGCTATGCACTAAAACAAGTCATCGAATCTGGTGACCGCACCACGCGTGATCTAGGTGGCGAACACGGCACCAGCGACTTTACCCAAGCGATGTTAGAACGCTTATAAACGACAATTTTCATTTATATTAAAGGTGGCTCAACTGAGCCACTTTTTTTTGGCCATTTATAATCAGCCCCATTTCTTTACCTTCTTTAAAAGCGCTACTAGGCTTACTGCTGTGCAAATGCACCAATATGGATCAACTAAACAAGGAGTTTCATTATGAAGAAGTTTATCGCTACCCTATTTTTTGCAGGTGTTTTAATGACTGGCTTTATAGGCAACGTTGTTGCTGAGGCCAAAGTAGACAAAAGCAGTGTCTCGCAAATGAAGTCGCAAAAAATCAATTTGAATACGGCTACGGCCGAGCAGTTAGTCACATTGCCAGGTATAGGTAAGAAAAAAGCGGCGGCTATCATCGCTTATCGAGACAAAAGTGGTAAGTTCACTAAGGTGAGCGATCTTACGAATGTTAAAGGTATAGGCAAAAAGATGGTGGCTAAACTTACTGACCGTGTTCAGGTCAAATAACCGTTAGCTAACACAAGGCACAAAAAAGCCCCGTGATGGTAAACATCACGGGGCTTTTCATTTAATAAAATGTAGTTATTTCACAAGTGTTTGTAAAAAATCATTAAACTCAGTGCCTAATTCAGGGTGACGCATCGCATATTCAACGTTTGCCTTCATGTAGCCTAGTTTACTACCACAGTCATGGCTTTTGCCTTTCATGTAGTAAGCATCAACTTGTTCGGTCTGCATTAGCGAATCAATGGCGTCTGTTAGCTGAATTTCGTCACCTGCACCAGGCGTGGTTTTCGCTAATAGATCCCAGATTTTTTCTGACAATACGTAACGACCAACAACCGCTAAATCAGATGGGGCATCTGAAAGGTTAGGCTTTTCAACCATGCCATGCATTTTAGCTGAATCACCAGGCGACAATTGCGCACCGTCTAAATCAACGATACCGTATTTGCTGATGTCTTCCTGAGGAACACTTTCCACCATGATCTGACTAACTTGGCTAGTGTTAAACTTAGCTGTCATATCGGCGAGGTTATCCTTCTTAGGATTACACGTGCCTTCATCCACGATAACGTCGGGTAATACAACCGCGAAGGGCGCATCCCCCACCATAGGACGAGCACATAACACAGCGTGACCTAAGCCTTTAGCAACGCCTTGACGTACGTGCATGATCGTAACGTCTTTCGGGCAAATCGCTTGTACAGCTTCAAGAAGCTGACGCTTAACACGTTTTTCCAGTGTGGCTTCAAGCTCAAAACTGGTATCAAAGTGGTTTTCGATACTGTTTTTACTGGCATGAGTCACTAAGATAATTTCTTTTATACCCGCGTTTACACATTCAGACACCACGTATTGAATAAGTGGTTTATCAACAACTGGCAGCATTTCCTTTGGAATTGCTTTGGTTGCTGGCAACATGCGCGTTCCAAGTCCTGCTACTGGTATAACGGCTTTCTTTACTTGACTCATTTTATTGTCCTTTTACTGATAATCCACGACCTATTGCATAGTAATGCAAGCCGTATTCCAACATCATGTTGGGTTCAAATAAATTCCGTCCATCAAAAATCAATGGGGTCGAAAGCTTCTCTTTGATTAACTCAAAATCTGGTGCACGAAACGCTTGCCATTCAGTACAAATCACCAAGAAGTCAGCGCCATTAAGGGCTGATTCTTTGGTACCGACTAAATCTAAATCGTCTCGGCTACCGTAAATACGCTGAGTTTCTTCCATTGCTTCAGGATCATATGCTTTGACCTTAGCGCCGGCTTTCCACAAGTTTTCCATTAATACGCGGCTTGATGCTTCACGCATATCATCGGTATTGGGTTTGAAAGACAAGCCCCAAATCGCCACGGTTTTGCCTTTCACGTCGCCACCAAAATGACGCATGATGTATTCGAATAACTTCTCTTTCTGCGCGTAGTTCACTTCTTCTACGGCTTCTAATACTCTCGCTGTGTAGCCAACACCTGTTGCACTGCGAACAAGCGCTTGAACGTCTTTAGGGAAACATGAACCGCCGTAACCACAACCAGGGTAAATAAACTGATAACCGATACGCGGGTCTGAACCGATACCACGGCGCACATTTTCAATATCTGCACCCATTAGCTCAGCTAGATTAGACATTTCATTCATGAAACTAATTTTTGTCGCGAGCATACAGTTAGCTGCATACTTGGTTAGCTCTGCACTTTTAATATCCATCACAATAATTTTGTCATGGTTACGGTTAAACGGTGAGTAAAGCTCGCGTAGTTTTTTCTCAGCGGATTCACTCTGGGTACCGATGATGATGCGATCAGGGCGCATGCAATCATTTACCGCAGCACCTTCTTTTAAGAACTCAGGGTTAGACACCACATCAAATGTAACGCTCTTACCAAGTGATTCAAGGGTCTCTGTCACTTTGGCACTTACTTTATCTGCTGTTCCTACCGGTACAGTCGACTTATTAATAATGATTTTGTGCGAGTCCATATGCTCAGCAATGGTTTTCGCCACAGACAACACATATTTCAAATCCGCTGAGCCGTCTTCATCTGGTGGGGTTCCAACAGCGATAAAAATAACGTCTCCGTGCTCTACGCCGCGCGCAGCATCTGTAGTGAAGTCAACTCGGCCCGCTTCATAGTTACTTGTCACCAAAGGCGTTAAGCCTGGCTCATAGATGGGTATGTGACCTTGCTTTAATCTGTCGACCTTATTTTGATCTACATCAATACAAACCACATCGTGACCCACTTCAGCCATAACCGCAGCTTGGACTAAACCAACATAACCAATCCCAAATACTGTAACTTTCATCGAAATACTATTCCTTAAATTTTAATTGCAGGCATATACTAGCGCCCAATTATGACAAACATTTGATCCAATCAGCATAAGCAATTTCAATGCCTAAGCGCAAACAATACGCTTGTAGAGCAGTTAGCCCATTCAGCTGTCTTTTTTTCGCGACTAATCTTACATTTTACCCTTTATTGAGTACATTTGGGAATGCCTATAAAAAAAAGAAAGCCTTTCAATCTACCCTCCCCAATTAAAATACTAAACAGCCGACATTAATTGGTATGAATATAGGCAGTTGACATATTTTGAAATAGCCTCATATCATTGTTTTATGCTGCTTACTCAAGAATTTAATGATTGTTTTATCTACACCTATTGAGGTCAGTAAATTATTCCATTAGAATCGAGCTAGTCTTGATTTTACTTAACATGAAGGGATGTATTATGAAAAAGATTCTTATGGCTGCAACAGCAGCATTAGCACTTGCTGGTAACCCAGTAGTCGCTCAAGAAAATGCAGGTGGTTCTGAGTCATCTAGCGCTACCGTAGGTGGTGTTGGTGTTGGTACTATCGCTGCCGGTGCTGTTGGTCTAGCTATCGCTGGTGCGATTGTTTCTAACAACCGTGGTAATTCAAACACAGTTGATGGCGGCGACCCTACTTGTGGCGAAGGCGAAACATTAGTTGACGGTGAATGTGTACCTTCAACCACTACTACAGTTACATCTACAGTTACATCTACAGTTACAACTTCTGTAACTGGCACAGTAACAACTCCAGTAACTGTTACTGCAACAACGACTTCTTTATAAGTTTTATTTGTTGTTAAAAGCCGCCTTTAGGCGGCTTTTTTATTGTTAAGGCTTTAATTTTAGTTAACATACCTCGCTTAATGATCTAACTCGGACATACGCCCACTCATGACCATCAAAAGATTTGCGTTTGCCATTTTCGTGGCTATTGCTACTACCAGTTGTAGTGGTACGTATCACGCCTATTACGACACCCTTAAAATCGCATTTTCAGAACCTAAAGACGCCGACATGACATTAGCCCAAGTGGCCGAATCAAAAATAGATGTGATGTCAGTACAGCGAGGCGAAAGACCTAAGGCCATTATGGCGCTCGCCTACCTCGAGAATGGTAGACATAAATGGGTATCAGGTGACAACGCCATGTTTGTCATGGAACAAGGACGGGTTGTGCGCACCCTAGGGCTTAACAAAGACTTACTTTACTTAGGTAATAGTCAAGAAGATCCACTGAAACGCATTACTAGCAACGCAAAGGCCAACAGTAGTGCAAAACAAAGCAACCAGTGGCGCTACATCACAGATTGGTCAGGGGATGAATACGGTCACCCAATTGAATCGCATTTTACTACTCCAGAAAACGAAACATTAACTCTGCTGAGTAAACCTATTCACACCTATCATTACGTAGAAACACTGAGTTATCAGGCCCCATCAGATTACCTTCGTTTTAATCAAAGCTGGCAAAATCATTACTGGTTTGACCAACAAAGTGGGGCTTTAGTCAAAAGCATTCAAACGCTGTCTCCTATTAGTGAGCCAGTAGAGTTTGTGTATTTAAGCCGTATCGCCCGTTTAGCTCATTAAGAAGTATTTACCCATGAATAAGCTTATTAAAATAACCCTGCTAAACCTGTGTATTTTTAGCAGTGCTTTGCATGCCCAAGTGACCCTCACTTGGCAGAACCACACCCAGTCATACCCGCAAGCGATTCGATTAACTGAAGCACTAGTGCCCTTAATGCAATCAGCATACGGTAATTCAGACCAGACGGCAGATGGTTTTAGCAGTAACAACATTAGCAATATTTACTGGCCTGCTGCGGCCCTATATGAAACTCAAGAAAGCAAAGTAGCGCCTCTTCAAGCGCAGCGCCAACGTTTGTTAGAAAAACTAACCACATTGCACCAACGCTTTGCAAATGATGACCGAGCTCTGCTTAGCGCGATCGATCAGCTCACTCAGGTCGTGAATAGCTGGCAGCTCGGTAAGCGCTCACCCATAAAGATTGACCTAGATTTGGCCCGTATACAGCCGCCCAAAAACCCGCTGTTAACCGAAGGCGACTATACCCTGAGTGCCAAGCCTCGTTCAAACAAGATCTTTATTACCGGAGCGGTGAATCAAACGCAAGTTGTGGCCCATCAGGCCTATCAAGATGTAAGCCATTACGTGCCAGCAAGCGCGCGTATCGATAAAGCCAATCAGGATTATGTGTATGTGATCCAAGCTGACGGGCGCGTCATTTTTGCCCCCACAGCCTACTGGAATAAGCAACACCAGGAGGTGATGCCTGGCAGCCTGCTGTTTGTGCCTTTTAACACCTCTTTATTCCACCCTGAACTAGCAGAAGTTAACGACCTTGTTGTGTCTATAGCAAAAAATAGGCTGCTGTAATGGCTAAAATGACCGAAACAAAACAGAAAAAATCTATGAAATTTACCTGGCTGACACTCGCCTCTTCGTTAACCTGTTTGAGTAGCTACGCCCAACAAGATTCAGACTACAACGACTGGAATATTTCCCCCGTGGGCAGCTCTCTTATGGTGCATGGCGGCACTGGCCTTATTCAAACGCCAACGTCACGCATGTTAGCCGAAGGCGATCTGCGCGTAAGCTACACTGACAACGACGAGTATCGCTTTTGGTCTGCCACGTTGCAGTTGTATCCTTGGATGCAAGCCACTGTGCGTTACACTGATGTTCGTACTAAGTTTTACAGCCCCTTTCCCGGATTTAGTGGCGATCAAACCCTAAAAGACAAAGGTATTGATGCGAAATTCCGCTTACTAAAAGAAAGCTACTACCTGCCTGAACTATCGGTTGGTTTTCGCGATTTTGGCGGTACTGGCTTTTTTGAAAGTGAGTTTATCGGCCTAAGTAAAAAAGTGGGCCCAGTAAACTTTCACCTTAATATGGGATGGGGCTATTTAGGCACAGACGGTAATGTGTCTAATCCATTTTGCGACCTTACCGACAGTTTCTGTGACCGCCCAGGCGGGTTTACCGGCAATGGCGGCAAAATTGACTACCAACGTTTTTTCAAGGGGCCTGCGTCACTATTTGGTGGTATCGAGTACCAAACACCATGGGAACCTTTACGCCTAAAAGTAGAGTATGAAGGCAATAATTATGTCAATGATCGCGCCGGAGCACTTGAGCAAGACAGCAACTGGAATTTTGGTGCTAATTATCGTTGGAATAACTTTGACTTTAGCCTGAATTACCAGCGTGGCAACACTATCGGGTTTGGGGTTAGCTACAACTTCAACTTGCATCAAATTAGTCAGCTAAAGTTTGACGAGCCTCCTCGCGAACTAAGCGCTAAACCTAAAGCAAGCTCCATAAACGACATTAACCTAGCTCGCATGAATCGCGACTTATTCAGCCAAGCCGGTTTTATTACCACCGACAGCAACATAAGCGATGAGCAGGTGACCGTTTATGGGCAGCAAATTAGTTATCGAGACAACGACGTTGCCATCGAGCGTATGGGCCGTATTATGGCCTCAGAACTGCCTGACAGTGTTAAACAATACAAGGTGGTAAACACCAACGGCTCTGTGCCCTTAGTACAAACCCAAGTTGACGCAGAGGCTTTTAAACGTGAAGCACGCTATGAAACGGTAACGCCTGATATACAAAGCACCTATCAGCGCCAAGACATACAAAGCGATACCCTTGCCAACTATGACCCAGCGAATACCACAGGCTTTTTTACTGGTATCGAAACCTTTTGGGTGCAAACCTTTGGTAACCCGGAAGATTTCTACCTTTACCAAGCAGGAATACTGGCAAATGGCGGTTACAGTTTTAATGGTAAAACCAGTGTTGCAGGTACTATCAAAGTCAATATATTCGAGAACTTCGACAAATTTAACTTTACCACAGACAGCGCTGACAGTACCTTGCCTCGCGTGCGTACCAATGCGAGGGAATATGTGTCAGACAGAACCGTCACCATGGAAAACCTGTATTTGCATTGGAATGACCGAATCGCCCCCGACCTTTATGCACAGGTGTATGGTGGTTATTTAGAGGCCATGTATGGTGGTGTAGGAGCTGAGTTACTTTATCGGCCCGTTGACAGCAACCTAGCTTTCGGCTTTGACATTAACTACGTGCAGCAACGCTCTTGGGAAGATGACTTTGCCTTTTACGATTATAAAGTACTTACCGGGCATGCCAATATTTACTGGCAACCTAGCTTTTTACCTGACACACAACTGACTTTTAATATTGGCCAATACCTGGCTAAAGACAAAGGGGTGACCGTAGACTTTGCTAAGCGCTTCGACAGCGGCATTGTTGTAGGGGCATTTGCAGCATTTACCGATGTCAGTGCAGATGAATATGGCGAAGGTAGCTTTACTAAGGGCTTTTACTTATCGATACCCTTTGATCTGTTTTCACTTAAATCGTCTAAAGGCCGCGGGCGCTTACCGTGGATCCCGATTGCTCGCGACGGTGGTCAACCATTGGTTCGCCCAGTTACTCTTTACGGCACAACAAGTGAGCGCTCGCCATTTGCAAGATAATGCTCAGACCCAGCTAGGGGAAGATCCAGGTGAAGCAAAATGAACGTAAGAGTATCCGACTTCACGAGGAATGACATCTTGTTAGCTCTTAGTAATTAGCTCTTATTAAAAAAAGCTAACACTAGTACTCTCACAATATAACGATTAAGCCGCTAGCCAGCGGCTTTTTTTTGCATAGTATTACTCTGAGAATCACCACTTCTAACCTGTACAACACTCTATTGTTCTTTCCCCCATTTCGCCCTGAACTAATACTGTAAAACCAACAAAAATGTGTTGCCCAAATGCCTTTAACCACTAAGCCGACGTTCAGGGGCATGACAGATTAGATCTTGTATTCAGTCACGTGAATACAAGAATGATGTCTAAAAATCTGGCTGATACTAAATAAACAGCAAGTGACGGAATTTAGACATCACAGATGAATGACGGAAGAATATAGTTAGAACCTTGCCTCTTGTTTACATGTTATAAGCTGCGCTTTCAGCATCGTCCTTGTCAATCAGTTCTGGTCTATCTAAGAGCTAAGTCAGCTCAAGATCGGCGGAGTAAACATTCATACACAAGTCTGGAATGCAATGCCAATAAAAAAGCCCTAAGTTAGAAGACAAAGGGCTTAAAAAAATGATTTAGCAATTGTGACGGTTCAAGTAACTAGCATTAAAACCGTGGTGGCTTAGTTTGTATTACGTCTGAAAAAGCGAGACATCTTCCATACATGAATAAAGGAATAATCATACAGAACGAATATACCGATGAATAACCCTAGCATGACCACTTCAGGTATACCGTAATACTCACCAGCAAGACCAAACCCGGCCATCAACATGGCAATAGAGCCAATAGTAAATAAGGCTTGTACCGATGAGAAACCGAAGCGCATAAATATATGGTGCAAATGATCGCGGTCGGCAGATAATGGCGACTTGCCTTTTTTAACACGACGGTGCATCACTGCGAACATGTCCATTAAGGGTACAGCGATAATCCATAATGCCGTTACAGGCCTAAAACTGGCTTCACCGTCTTGAGTGCCAAGTACCAAAAGCCAGATAACACTCAAGCCAATCATCATACTACCTGCATCGCCCATAAATATTTTGCCGAAGAACTGCCTCAATCCACCTAAATTAAATAATAAAAAGGCAGATAGCGCAGCAACAAAAATCGCTGAGATAGTGAATAAGTCAACATTATTCGCCCAGTAAAACAACACACATAAGCTACTAAAGGTCACTACGCCAAGCACGCCCACTAGGCCGTCAATACCATCTGTCATGTTAAATGCATTTATAGCAGTGGCTACGGCAAGCAATGTCACAGGTAAAGCAAAAACGCCTAGGTTAACGTTACCGAAGCCTAGCAAGTCGCCCATATCATAAAGCGCATGTCCCGCCCCTAATACCAATATTGAGGCTATTAACAACTGTGCTACTAAACGCACTTTCGCGCTTACATCATAAAAGTCATCCAGTGCACCAATCAACACCATGAACGAGCAAGAGATCATATACAGGTTAACTAACTGCGATTCAGGCAGAAATACCTGTGACACAATCAACACAGTGAAATAAATAGCAATGCCGCCAATTAACGGTATTTCACCTAAATGGCGTTTACGTTCACAAGGCCTATCCACCAAACCGATATTGGCGGCTAAAGGCCGTAACCCAACAATAGATAGACATGCTACAGCGAACGCCCACACAAACACTGAGTTGTAATCCCCAGATATAAAATCCATTGTATATCTCCAAAAATAAACTTCGACTATTGTAGCATGCAATTTGTGAAGGAATCACTACGAAGGGTGGAAATATATTACACTAGTTTCATACCTATGAAATCTAACGTCGAAAAATAGCTCTCCATGCATAAAACATAAAGCACTCTAAGGATTTTAGTAACGGCAATGCCTCTACCGTCCTATATATCTGCCATTGACGCCGAGCTTTTTTAAACTTATTTCTAGAAATAGAATTAGGAAGAATGCGATAACTTGTTAGCACTTCGGGGAGTACATATGCTGTATTACCTAATCTCAATAACTTAAGCCACGTAGCATAATCTTGGCCTGTCCGCAGCAGCGGCATCGTAACTTTTGGGAATGCCTTCCGACGGAGCATTACAGTAGAACAGCCTAAGGTGGCTTTTTTTCTCAGCATGTCCTCATAAGAAAATGCGCCTCGTTGGTTTAAATCAACAAATTTATTTAAGGGAGCACCATGTTCGTCTATGAGACGATAAGCAGTGAATGAAAAGTCAATTGTCTCACACATGAACGCAAGCTGCCGTTCAAGCTTTTTGGAACACCAAATGTCATCGCTGTCTAAAAAAGCAATGAACTCTCCACTCGCTTTTGATATGGAATTATTTCGAGAAATTGCAGCGCCTGAATTTACTAAGTTTTTGGAGATTAGCACGCGTGGATCAGCATCTGATATTTTAGATAATATAGACCAAGTATGATCTGTTGAGCAGTCATCACAAATTAACCATTCCCAATTTCCGTGAGATTGTAGTGTTAATGAATTATAAGTAGCCAAGATGAAATCTTCACTATTATAAGTTGCAGTGATTATTGATACCTTATTTGACAAAATAAAAAGTTCCCCAATATCTAAAAGATAGGCCTATAAAAATAACTTAATAAGATTAATTGATTTCCGAATCTTTCCCAATATAAATTGAAATACATCAGAAAGGTGAGCTTTTGCATAGTTGATAACATCAAATCTTGTGTTCAACAAATTCTCTAAATACATTACCATTTTTACCGAAGTATGTGTTTCATCTGTCTGTTTAGAAGTGAATTTAGACGGTAGAATATTAGTATGACAAGATAATGCATTTCTCATATTGAGATCTTTCGCAGTGTTGAAGCAATCATTATATGCAATACCAGTAATCTCTGAAATTCTTCTTATGAACAACAGCTTAGACTCGGATTCCAAATATATATTTGAGTTAAGTAGCGGTTTCTGCTTATAGAAATCATAATGCTCCATAAAGTTCTTCATAGTCAGATGCAATTGGTTCAGATCATCAAATTTTATATCATATTGAGAATCAAGAAAATTATTAGTACCTCCTTTCATTTCTGAAAATGAAATAACATTTAGTCTTCGCAAACAAGCTTCTGCAACAACTCTAGCCGCACCTTCACTTCTGGATGGGCATATAAGAGCTTTAGATTGCCTCATCAATAAGTAAATAGCATCTTTAGGCACCTGATCTTGCCTAGAATCGAAAACGATGTATCTTATCTTAGATCTAGCAATATCGGAAAGTGATTGAATGTGACGATTGATCCGATATGAATTAAGTTTCTCTTCCAACGCGCTACCAACTCTACTAACAATTAATACAGAAGGGTGAAGGCCAATTTTATCAGCCTTCTTAAGACCTTCAGTTAATCTATGAAGATTTTTTCTTGTTTGTGAGTTACCTATAAATATAAAATCGTATATTTTCTTTATATCAGTTTCTTTGAATTCTTCATTTGGTGAATCAACAAAATTAAAACCATTAAGTGAAATTCTTGGGATGTCTGAACTTAAGCCCAATGCAACATTGTCAGTTGCCACAGCGAAGTCAACATCATTTTTTCCCCAGCTTTCGCTTAACCTCATTACAAATCCGAAATAAACGCCAACAAAATAATTATCTTTCACGAGACGTCTAATTTTCTCTGGCATATTTTTATAAACACCATATTCTGAATGTTTAAAAATTAGTACGCCTTTATTAAATTGAGATTTTTCTTTGAACAAAAATGGCATTACTTGGCTCCGGCAGGGGTGAATTTCGTAAAAAATTTGAAAATATGAGATACATAACCCAAAGTGATGCTTGATAATGAATTTCATTAAATAGAAATAGTACAGGGAAAGTAAATAGAAAGGAGACTGCTAACTTCTTGAGAGAATTAAGTTTCGTTGCAACTTTAATCCGTTTAAAGTTAACTATAATTACACAATAAATAAACGTAAATACTAATGTAAAAAGGACCCCATGCTCTGAAAGCAGTTGATTTATTGCTGCTTCGGGAACTTGATTATGTATGGGGTATCCATGCAATTTTGAAGTTTCTCTAAATCCGCCAATTCCTAGTCCAAATATAGGGTTTTCTATCCCCCAATTTAAGGAGTCAAAAAACTGGTTACTTCTACTATAGCTACCACTATCGAGTTGCTGAGAAGTTCGATCTAGCCGAGAAAGAATAGGTGATAAAGCAGGTGCCATTGTCCGAAGCTTATCAAATAAACTTATCAATAAAACACCACAAATAGTTACTCCCGAAGCCGCAATAAAAACATATCGTTTTCTAGAAGTGTATATGAATAGAAAAACTAAGAACATAAGAATAAATAATATATTCTGTCTAGATAAAGAGAAACATATCACAATAAAATAGAACACTAAAAGTGACGAGAAAAAAAACATTTCAACTTTCGTTTTTGTTAAAAAAACACAAGCGCTCAAAGCTACAAATAATACTGTAACTTGGTTTATTGTAGAATTAAGAGGTATGCCTGACATTAGCATGTTTACTCTTAATGCAATCATTCCCGAAACAGAATAAGATATAACATCCAAAAATAGAAACATTGAAATCATGCTAAAAACAGCCACAGCAAACTTGAAAGCAGTATATTTAGAACTAGGGTGATTAAATTGCAGGTTATCCAAATTCAACTTTACAAGCAACGTTGTTATAAAAGTAAAACCCAAGTTATGAAGTACAAACCCAGGGCTAGACTGATTCACTGCGATACCTAAAAGTGCGGTCAAAAGCAAAGAAGTAAGCAAGGAAATTAACAGGATATCGCGATTAATAATTATCTTCGATTTTTTAAAAAAAAGAGAAAAAGTGGAAAAAATTAATAGAATAAATCCAATCCTTTTAGTGCTCACAGAGTAAAAGGCTGGTAAGTTTACAGCAACTAATAAGGACGCAGAAAATACAAAGAAATGATAAAAGTTATTTCGATGCAGCATACTTTAAACTCATAACTGCGTTAGCTAATTGTAGTGCTAAAAAATATAGAATAAATTGGTACAATGTAATATCTTGAAAATTAAAGAAAATAACTACAAATATAAAAATGAATGAGTAGCAGAATAGCAAATATCTTTTTGTGGTACCATTAACATAACTACGAGTAAACTGAAGGTTGTTGAAAACACGCAGTATAGCTATAATCAATTGAAGATACAAAAAATCCATAGCTCCAGAAAATTCACTAGAAAATAAATACTCAAATGTAAAATTCAAAAATATCAAAACTAGAAATGAAACTGTTATAGAAAAGCACATAGTTAAAATGTATTGTCGTACCACTCCTCCACCACTTGTGAAAATAGCGTTTTCAGCAAATATCGTAAAGGCTTTTGCTCCAGAATACACAACATTTGATATCTGAAAACCTATGGTGTAAATTGCGAGCGCTTCTACTCCGAAATAAAAACCGACGAATACTTTGTCTCCAAGAGAAATTAATTTATCATATAGGCCATAACTAGCTAAAATTAAATTATCTTTCCCCCCCCTGAGAATAGAAGTAAAATCAAAATAACGAAGAGAAAAAACGATAAGGACTGAACTTCTATAAAAAATAAGTATTGAGAAACCTAATAAAATTGCGAGCAACAGCCTTAAGTCCCAAGAAGGAACAATAAATTCAAATAAAATATTAACAAAAATTAAACTACCACTTGTAAAAATCGCTCCTATAATAACTGACAAGACTATGCGTTGGTTTGCAATAAGAACTGAATTTTGAAGACTAATCAAGATATACACAAAACAATATATCAACATCAATAATTGTTGATATAAACTGAAATTTAATCTCGGTATAAACGAATTAAAAAGTAAAAAAAGAAAAGAAGTAAATATAAATAGAATCCCTACAAGAATCCCACAATTAGATGTTTCTTTTATTGAAATTTCATCTAAAGCCGAAATATTCTTTCCTGTTAAAATACGCCTTAATCTAGTTTGTGTACCTAACGTTGAAAAAAAAGCAATCCAGCTTACGATACTTATACCAAAAGAAAACTCTCCATACGCGACTATACCGAGGTAGTTAGCAAAAATTGGTAACAGCAATAATTGAAGAGCAATATTCCCATAAGAAATGGATAAGTAAAGTAATCGTGTTATCTTCATTTTATTTTATAAAAATGTACCAGTGATAGATAAGACAGGGGGCTCAAACGTGCTATAAAAAACTGAGATATCTTCAACAAGAACCAATTTAAATCAACCGCTACATTAGGAGGGCTTTCCGTGTAGCACTCATAAAAATCATATACTATAACCTTAACATTATCACCTAGTAGTTACCATTAATGATAAACGTTTTAGTTTATTGGTTGTAGCTTGAAACAGAATTTTTGTATGAGTTTTAAGACTACTATACATCATTTATTCTTAGGCTTCTTCTTGTTTAAGCGAATTAAAATGGTCCGGTATTTCATTATGCCAAAAATAACAGAACAAAACATAACGTTTCCCCTCAGTAAGTGGTTTACCTCTATGAATTCCTTTGGTATCAGCAAAAATAATCGAGCCTTTTTTCGCGGTAAAACTGACAACTTCCTTTTCCTCTTCGCTACAATATTTTTCGATTTCTAAATCTGTAAAACGATTTGAGCCTACTTTTAAAAGCTTATTAAAATAAGCTTTTAACACAGCAAACTTAGTGTGCGACGATTTTATAAATTGGAATGGCCCGTTATTCGCAGTGACATCTGACAAATAGCAGACAGCCTTAAATTGATGTGAAATTGGCGAATCTCGGTGCCAACCACCTCCGGATCCAAGATTCCCTTCCTTAGCAGTTATTCTGGAAGCGAGAAGCATTCCTTTTGGTTTTTCGGTTCCTGTATAGCGACTAAGAATCTGCCTTATTTTTGGTGTTTCAAAAAACTCTGCAAATTTATCGTCCAAAGTCTCTGCAAAATATATTCTGTTATCCGCTCCCGCTGAGTCCTTCCAAATATTAGAACTTCCAGAAGCTATGATCTTTTCTATTTTTGCAATGTATTCGTCACATTGCTGCGATGTCAAAAAATCTTCCTGAACGGAAACACCATCCACTTTCAAATCATTCATAATCTTAGGATCAACCGGTGTTGATTTAGCGGCTAACTTTCTAAAATTCCTTAAAGTAGACTCTGCACATTCAGAAAGGAGAACATAAAGTAACTTTAACATCTATAACCCTATCTTATTAATACACTTTTCAACTTCAATAGTCTGAATAGAGCTCACTCTTTCAAACATCTCGTAAACATCACTAATATTTTGTCTATTCTTCAGCCAAAATCTTTTATTAGGTCTTATCGAATAGTATGTTGCACAATTTTGTATATCTAAAGAGGCCAAATTAAATAATGCTGTAGAATAAAAAGAAAAATAACTGCAGCCCAACTTACCATTAACATTCTCATGAAGTTCTAAGGGCTCTTTTACCTGCCTTAAAACAAACCCTAGAGATTCATACATCCGCAAATTACTTACATTCTCTTCGCGATGAGGGACATAATAAACTTTGGTAGCCCCTTTTTCCTGACATATTTTTCTTACCTCAATAAGAAGTTCAATATAATCTTCTAGTTTACATAATTCAAACTCAACTAGCTTAGAGCCAATAAATACGAAAACACCATTTACGAGTTCTTTTTTATTTCGCCCCTTATACTCAAAAATATCTAATATTTCAAAATTCCCAATATAGTCAATCGGCAAATTTGTCGCAAAAACTACATTATCGTAATTACTTTTGCTTTGCTTTAAAAAAGGATATAAATACAATCCATCATCTACTACGATTATCTTTTTATCTTTAAATATTTTCAGTTTAAATTTAACTAGTTTATAGAACGGAGTCCTAAGATCGCCAACTACAATACGCTTGCACTTCAAACTATTCAACAGCATACAAAACATGTAAAAAACAAATTTTACGTTTCTAAAAAAGCTAACATCTCTATGAATCTTTATTTTTTTTATTGTTGTCTCTATTAGTAATCTTTTATTATACTGAAAAATATACTGAAACTGCTTTTGCTGTTCTAAAGTCCCGTTGTCCCTGTAGTAAAGAGTAGCTCCCTCATTATAATGTGAAATTATATGAATAGCATTTACTAACTGAAGAGGCGATTCAACATAAATTAATTGCACAAACTTCCACCACCAAACAAATTCGATAAAATTCTAAAGACAGAATCCATCATCAACTATTATATTCTGTCCAGTAATATACTTAGAGTGCTCAGATAGAAGAAACAATACTGCCCCGGTTATATCGGCAACATTTAACATACCTGCGCCCATGGTTTTAGCTTTGTACGCTTCAGTGAATTGGCTTGCTTGGCCATCCAAAAGACCACCAGGGCTTACGCTATTTATCCTAAAATCACTATTTTTTACATAACTGACAATATACTTTGCCATGTGTAGAACAGCTGATTTTATCGCAGAATACTCCACAGGCATTGTCATATTTGTACCTTTATAAATATCGAAATCAGGTGAAATAACTCCGTATATAGAAGAAATATTGACAAATGACACGGGATTTTTATATTTTCTGAAATACTTAGCTGTAGTTTGCATTAATAAAAAAGAGCTACCTACGTTTAATGAAACATTATCATTAAAATTCTCGATAGTTACATCGTAAAAGTGTTTCCCGTAGCTGCTATTACGAGGATAAACACAATTTACTACACCATCAATATTATTGTAACTTTTATATATAGACTGAACGTCATTGTCTATATTCACGTTACAGCCATGTAGTTCAAAACAATTTTCATAAGCAATGCTACTAAATTTATCTCTCAATACTTCTACATCTAAATCAACAGCTATTAAGTAGGCACCTTGCTTTAAAATATCCTGACAGAGCTGAAAACCCAAAAGCCCAGCGGCTCCAAATACAATAACCTTTTTATTATCCAACATTTATAAATTACCCTCTTCCAAAATAATGGACTCAGCTAGCTTAAAATCATAAATATCATCAATATCAACAGCCCTTTCTTTGGGTACCTCGACGGCGCATACATCACCTTCAAAAATAGAATTCTTGTTCAAAATGAATCCTGGCGTAGTCGTATATACCACCGTCGTTATATCGTACGCTGCAGGCGCGTCTTGTCGACGGACTACCTTTTCATCTACATTCATCATTAGACGGACATGTTCCTGCGAATTTTTTGTAACCATATTGAAATATGGATTCCGATTAGCAGCCGTTATCGATATACAAATATCTGCCCTCGCAATCGTCAACAAATCTACCGATGCTTCAACATCAAAAACTGAGCGCAATGGACTTGTTGCAGGTAGACTGATAAACAAATCAAATTGGCCATAATGTTGAGTTGCCCATTCGGCAGCATGCCGCCAAGCTAGCCATTCAGGACTTGTATCCTGAGATAACTCTGTAGGACGGCGAATTACTATTGCCCCTAATGAACTAGCTATTTTTGCAATTTCATCATCATCAGTTGAGACAAATATTTCATTAATGATATTAGTCTTTTGAGCTGTCTCAATTGAATACTGAATTAGTGGCTTCCCTGCTAGTAATTTAATATTTTTCCTAGGTAACCCCTTCGAGCCTCCCCTAGCAAATATAAATGCAAATACTTTCATTACTTTTTCCTATTAGCGATTAATTTAATCGCATCAACCAACTTTACAGTTTCAGCTGCTTCTTCAAAGCTAATACATTTATTTTCTTTTGACTCTAGCATATTTTCAAAATCAAGAATCATATCTAGATACATCAAATTTTTATCGAATTCAGGGGCTGAATACAGTATTTTTTCCTCTGTAAGGTTCGAAAACCTAATACTATTCGAAATTAGATCCCAGTCTAGCCTTCCCTCTGAGCCAAGAATACTGCACGATCTTTTTGCACTTTTTTGTAAAAAATCTAAATGTAAATTACAAATAGCTCCCGAAGAAGTACTAAGCATCACGTCAGCCAAGTCCTCGACTTCTAGGCCTAATTCTTTTGATTTCCTTAAAGTCGAAAATTCCACATTTAGAGAGCCTAACAACCATTTCAAATAATCGATGTCGTGACTTAACTCTAAAAGAACTCCTCCGCCCAATTTTTTGCTCGCTGATACAGAGTCCGTGTAATTAATTTTAGGTCGCCAGCTTGGTAAATATTCACCAGTATCAATAAAAACATTATAAATATCCCCAACGGCATTATTTTCCAACAAATCTTTCATTAAAAGAGTAGATGGTAAATACCTTAAACAATAAGCTACAGCCACTACGCCGTTAAATTTGAGAATAGACCTACTTAATTTTTCTAGATCATTACTAGAAGCTGTTATTGGTTTTTCTATTAAGACTGGGATATTAGCTTGAATTAATCGAATGGCGTGCTCACAATGAAATGTAGCAGGTGATGCTATAATAGCGTAATCAATGTTGACGGCTAATAGTCCTTCTACTGATTCAATAACTTCGTCACTATCACTTACCGGTTCTTTAGGTATACGACCACTCGATGAAACTGCATACACTTTAGCATCAGGATATATATGCTTGATATTTTTTCGATGACGTTTAGAAATATTACCTAAGCCGATTACTGCGACCTTTTTCATTATTGATCTATTCCTATGCTTTTAATATCGTTCTGAGCACGTTTAAAATCATCCATCCGACCTATATCTAACCAGTAATCATGAAATGGGTACATAAGAACATCGTTGCCTAAGAATCGTTCTAAAAGTGTTGGCATATCTATAACTTCGTTGGGGTTTACTTGTTCAATTATTTTTCGACCAACAACGTATATGCCAGCATTAACGTGGAACCGTTGTATTGGCTTCTCAATCATGCTTTTTATTACACTTCCCTCACTTTCAATCACACCAAACGGCACCTGATATTCATATTCGCGAACACACATCGTTGCATTAGCACGATTTTTATTATGAAAAGCGAGTAAAGATTCGAAATTCACTTTAGTTAACACGTCACCGTTCATCATGATAACTGGCAACTCAGGGATATCCTTAGGTAGAAGACCTAACGCTCCACCAGTACCTAGCGGGCTCTTTTCATGAACGTACCTAATTGACACGCCCCATTTTTCACCACTACCAAAATACTCTTCTATCATTTCAGGAAGGTAGTGAGTTGAAATATAAAATTGATGGAAGCCCGCTTTTATAAAACGTAGAAGTACTGTTTCCAATATAGGTTTATCACCGACCTTTAATAAAGGTTTTGGGCAGTTATCTGTTAAGGGCTTTAATCTTGTCCCAAATCCACCGGCCATTAAAAATACAGGGTTATTGTATTTGTTTCTTTGAGTAATACTTTTATAGGTTTCCAGCCCTACCACAACATCTTTATCTACAACCGGAATAGAATGAAGTTGTTTAGTATTCATTAACTCCAAAACTTTAGACCTAGGCGTATCGACTTCCACAGTTGTAGGGGTTGCATTCATAACTTCGGACACGGATTGAAAGAGCGTTACATTGTTAATCAACGCTCTGCGAATATCACCGTCGGTAACTGTGCCCAGTAGCCGATTACTGGCATCAACAACAAGCGCAAGCTGCAATGCTTCTTTGTCAATAGTTCTTAAAACTTCTTGTATGCTAGTTAAAGGTGAAACCAGTATATTCTTCCAATCATGACTCATATTTATTACCTTTCTAAAAATACTGGCATGACAAAAAATATTTCCTGAATAATGCCCATTATAATATTCGTGGCTTTACTAGATACTAAAGCTCTATTATTCATCAATTAATTCACCAATTTGATAATTTTTTTTGGCTTCTTTGCCAAGTAACTGCCAATAGTGAATAGGATTCATTCCTGAACCAGGTCGTTTGATAGATAAGTTATTTTTACTAAAAGTTGCTCCTTTCGTTATAACTTTCTCAGCAACAAGACTTTTCCTTGCTACCAACTTATTACCTACCTCTGATGGTCTCGGGCCTTTTAAACCGTCACCAAGCACAAGCTCAATATTTCGAATACCTTGAACCATAGCTTCTAGCTCGATGGGGTCTAGCGAAGCTTTGTGGTCAGGTCCTTCTAAGTTTTTATCTATCGTAAAATGCTTTTCAATTACTTTTGCCCCCCGTGCAACAGCCGCAACTGGCACGAGGATGCCGGCACTGTGATCTGAATAGCCGACAGATAATTTAAAAGCATTCGCTATCGTGTCCATTGCACTTAGATTAATATCTGGCAAAGGAGCAGGATATTCTGTTGTGCAGTGAAGAATCGTTACTTTCTCTTTAAGCAATCTTTGGCCAGCTTCAGAATAGTACGCGTTTTCAAACGCTTGAATACTGGGCTTCTCTGTCACCTGATCGATATAACCAAAGGCAATCACTCCCAAGGCTAATTCAATCTCAGCAAGTGAAGCCATCCCAGTAGAAACTATTAGATCGCAGCCTGTTCTAGCATGTTCAAGTACTAAAGGGGCATTAGTCAAATCACCAGAAGGGATTTTTAACCGCTTTAGCTTTAAATCACTTACAAGAAATTTTAAGCTTTCAGAATCAAACGCAGTTGATAAGAATTCAATACCTAATTTGCCACAGTACTCTAAAAGCTCTTTATGAAATTCGTAACTTAATTCCAGTCGAGTAAGCATACTCAGTTGTGTTTCTTTCTTTTGTGTATTTTTCGTTTGATAGTCAGCTTGTTCAGCGTGTGCCGTCACTAACTTAGCGGCTTTAAATGTTTGAAATTTAACAATATCCGCGCCAGCTTTATATGCTGCATCAATTAGCTTATATGCAAGATGCTCATTCCCATTATGGTTTACACCAGCTTCTGCAATAATTAACGTCATACTATATCTCCACATTTAAGTCATAAAATGATTTATATGGCTTGGCTGTCATTTTTTTTATCAAAGTAATTATTTGACTTGATGTATCCCCCTGCCCATAAGGATTGCGGATTTCTTCATCATTGGTTTTATATGCTTGAGTGATCCCAGTGTGGATAGCGTTAACAATGTCTTTTTTATAAGGTTTGCAATGGATAACGCTTTTCGCTGCTAATCTACCCTTCTGGCGCATTCCTATGTTGATAGTAGCGACATCGAAAGAAGGTACTTCGATAATGCCGCTTGAAGAGTTTCCAATTACAGCGGCTGAGTGCTTAACTGCGCTAAGGTATCTCTTTTGTCCTAATGACGGAATTGCTATTACTCTTTCAGAATTTGTATTGGCGTAATTTTCAAGTAACGGGATTATGCTTCTTCCACCGTTATCAGCATTCGGATACGTCAGAATAACTTGATATTCAGGAAATTCACTTAGACTATCAAGTAGTTCCTTGAAAGAAGTTTCTGGATCTTCATCAGCTAGTGTAACAGGATGATATGTGACCAGCATGTAAGGTCTTTTTATTACAAAGCCAAGTGAATCGGACAGTTCATCCACTGACATAAAACTTCCTCGATTAAGATGGTCGAGACCTATCGCACCAACATTGAAAACCCTTTCAGGAGCTTCCCCAAGTTGAATAACGCGTCGCTTATGCTCATCAGTTGATGTCATATGCAAATAGCTCAATTTAGTAATAGCATGCCGAATGGCATCGTCATATGCGCCTTCGGTAATCTCGCCACCATGTAAATGGACGATAGGGATCCCCAAAATCATGGCAGTTTGAGCAATAGCTAAAGCTTCGAAACGGTCACCTAGAATAACCAAGGCATCGGGTTTTTGTCGGCTTAATGCGTCTGTATACCCAAGTACACCTAGTCCAATACTTTTAGCCACACCTATTTTAGAGTTAGATGATAAAAGCGTTTCAATTTTTTCATCAATCTTAAAGCCTTCGGATTCAATTGACTTGTAAGTTAAACCGAATTCAGGTGATAAGTGCATACCTGAGACAAAAAGCTTCAAATCCAACTCTGGATCTTTTTCGATGTCTTTTAACAACCAATACAGTAGCCCGAACTCAGCACGAGTTCCGGTAAACACTCCAATTTTTCTCATATCATTTCCCAACCGGCGAACTCGGTATATTTACCAAGCGCTGGCTAATAAATTCTGAATAGGTCAAATCACCTCTCTTAGAATCACTGTACATTGGTAGCGTGTGCATAAGCTGCCATATAGGTCTTGTCATTACTCCTGACTCATTGGTAGTCTTAATTAACTCCTCACGGGAATCAATATTTGGACAAATAACTGCATTCAACCAAAAATTCGAACGGCCATATGGCGGCTCATCTACAAACTGGAATTCAGTGCCATTAAAAAAGGCCTTATATTGCATTGCTATATCACGTTTTGAGGCAAGAAAGTTTTCTAACGATTCCACTTGCGCACAACCAAGAGCCGCATTTAGATTTGGCATTCTATAGTTGAAACCGGGCTCGTCATGGAAAAATTCATATGGATGAGGTACTTTTGCGGTCGTTGTAATATGTTTAGTTCGCTCTCCGGAATTAGCTGATTTACAGAGAACCATACCGCCCCCACCAGTGGTAATTACTTTGTTACCGTTAAAGCTTAGAGCCCCAAAGTTACCGATTGTGCCTGTATGAATGCCTTTGTAGTATGAACCTAAACTTTCAGCAGCATCTTCAATTAACACTAAGTTCCATTTTTTACAGACACGTAAGATCTCATCCAACTCAACAGGATGTCCAAATGTATGCATTGGCATTACAGCGCGAATAACTTGTTTTGTATTTGTGCATACGCAAACGCCATCGCAGTTGAAACTAGCGTTACGTTCAAGAAACTCTTCTAAAGCGATAGGACACAGCCCTAAGCTCGTTTTAGAAACATCAACGAAGACAGGCTCAGCTCCCATATGATAAAGTGCATTGCAAGTAGCAACGAACGTAAGTGATTGTGTTATAACCAAATCGCCCCGTTTAACACCACTCATATAAAGTGCTGTATGCAATGCTGCAGTACCGTTAACCGTTGCTACCGCCTTAGTTGCGCCTGTAAAAGCCGCAATATCGTTTTCAAAGCGTGTTACGAATGCACCAACACTCGAAACAAAGGTACTATCTACAGTTTCAGCAACGTATTTCTTTTCGTTTCCAGAAAACCGTGGAGCATGAAGAGGAATAAACTCGTTGGTTCCATATAACTGTTTGATAAAATCAATTAACTTAGTATTCATCGTTACATTTTTCCGTCGAGGTATTTACCCGTTTCTTTGTGGCCAAAATCGGGAAGCATTTTAAAAAATAGATTAACGATCTCCTCTTTAGTCCAGTTTTTCTTATCCTTCATGGAAGATATCGTTGATTCAAATAGTTGTAACAACTCTTCGTTGAAACTTTCATTATTCTTAATAATGCCTAAATTCACAAAACGCTCCATATCCAGAATCTCACTGTCGGTGAAAAATTCTTCAAAATCTTTCTCGCCTGTAGTGTCGCTTGTGGTAAATAAGCATGGCCACTTGCCTTCTGCTGGTAGCGTTAGAACGAGTTTTCTAGCCTCTTCTTCTGAGTTACATAGGTAGGCCTTATATCCCAAACCGGCTAGGAATTTAACAGCTATGTCCGCAAACGAAATCAAATGTAGTGACTCGCTCAACTTTGGGAAAAAAATATCACGATTCTGACCGAATATACATGACATCAGACACAATTCGCCTGACTCTTGAGGAGTAACGAAATAACGTTTTATATCGCTAGGGGCAACAATTGGTTGGCGTTTTTGAATTCGTTGGTTAAATCCATGTAGTAAAGAACCATCTGAGAACGCGACGTTGGCAAATCGAGCTGTCGAAATATCTATTTCCTGGCTTTTGCGCATCAAAAACATTTCCATTATGCGCTTAGATGCCCCCATCATATTTACCGGATTTGCAGCTTTGTCTGTAGACACACAAAAATACTTTTTAGTACCTTTATCAATAGATTGCTGAATCGTTTTATCCGTATTGAAGATATTAACATCTATCATGCGCATAAGAGTAAACGGATCTTTCTCACTACGAACATGTTTCAAAGCAGATAAATTAAGTACATAGTCGTAATTTCCATCAGCTTCAATGAATGCGTCATATTCAAGCGAGCCAATATCTAAGGCAAAGGTTTGAAAATCACCCTCAATATATCCAAATGAGCTCCTAACATCACGTACCAGTTCAACCATATTATTCTCACTGATATCAACAACATGTAGCTTTTTAGGGTGTCTCTTAAATATCTCTTTTACGACAGCTTGACCTATCGAGCCAGCTCCACCTAAAACCAAAAATGAAGAAGAACTTACTATTTCGGCCAATTCCAGTTGCGACATGATGATATCGTCAGAAAATAGCTCTAAATCTCTTCCAATGAGAGGCAGTATATTTGACATCGATTAACTCCAAAACTCTAAATTTTATCTTTGCGATCTTTCAGTGGTGAAAGTTGGTTGCTTACTAAAATATAAATCGTTCCTAGTAATCCCCCCAGAAAAACTATTGAAAATACAATTAATGCTCGATTAGGTTTAGATTTGATCTCTGATACCAAAGCGGGATCAATTGTTTTAAATACATATTCATTTCTGACCTCAGCAAACATCAATGTTTTCGCTTGCTCCTCGATCAATTGATATAGTAAAGACTTCTGCTCAACATTATTTGTCTTAGCTATTTGGGTTTGTAAATAATTTATACTTCTTTCAGCTTCTTCTTTGTCACGAATTTTCATTTCTAAGTTAATATCTTCCACTAACCATTCAACCCACAGTTTTGCAACAAATGGCGAGTAGTGCTCGATGCTTATATTTATCATCCCTGTGTCAACGTTTTTTTCAACTAAAAATGTCTCGTTAAACTTCACCTGAGATTCCTGCATGGATGGCTTAGATCTCTTTGGTGCCTTAACTTCTCTAACCCACTCACCTGTTTCAGATGAATAAATATCTTTATCGTAAACAACAGAATTTGTAGCTAAATTCCAACCATCCGCTGCCATAAGGTCAGGAAGAATATTGTGCTTTTCGGCAAATTTTGCAAAAAACTCACGGGATTTAAGTATCTCGATAGCAAGTGCAGTTTTGTCGGTTTTACCACCACCTAGATTTACGCCAGCAAGAGATGCTAAGCCCCCTAGTTGACCAGAAAGCCCCGAAAGGCCACCTTGCTGATCGGAATCCGCAGGGGCAAGTAGAGCTTCTGACTTATATATATTAGGAAGGCTTAAAGCATAAAAAACGGATGCCACTGCAAATATTGTGGTAATCGCAATAATTAGCCACTTACCGCGCCAAATTACATTCCATAGCTCTCGTAAATCTATTTCGTCATCATTGTTTTGCGCCTGAAACATGTCAGGTGATATCGCTACGTATTGAACCTTGTCTTTTTCTGGCGTGTTACTTTTCGTATCAGTCATTTCTATTACTCAAATTTCTCATTTAACAAGTTAAAGATTGCCAATTGCTATCAACGCAATCGCTGACTGATAGGCTATTTGGGTAATGGTTTGCCACAATCCTAAACGCTCGTAGTTGGTGACATCACGAGGTACCACTATTGTGTCGCCTGGCTCTAACACTGTCTCACTTGAACTAAACCAGAATGATGTTTCAGGAATGGTCACTGAACCATCAGCCTTAACGATGTAAACATCGCCCATGTCTGCGCGGTCGGTTTCACCACCAGAGTTAGCTACATATTGCTCGAGTGTTTTGCCGTATTTAAACATATGGGTTGACGGTACAAACACTTCACCGACTACAGAAACCGAAGAAGAAATATTAGGCACAAACAGTTTGTCGCCGTCTTTAAGTGATAAATCAGCTGTGGGGTTACCTGCTATGATTTGCGGCATATCAATCACTAAGCGGCCCACGGGCTCGACCTGCAGTAGTTCATCTAAAATTAATTTGGCTTCTTGATAATCAATAGTTTTAACATTTTGACTACCAGATAAATTTGTTGAAGCAATTTGCTGACGCAAGTTCTCTACTGACTTGTCAAGATTTTCACGCTCACGCTGTTTTAACTCTTCACGAGTAAACACTACTGCCTTGACGGTTGCTTCTTCAGTTAAGCCACCTGCACGCTCAATTAACTGGGCAAGCGTTTCACCTTTTTTGATTTGATAAACCCCAGGGAATACAACCTCGCCAACCAACTCAACTTTTTTGTTTTCGTGCCAATCAGGGGTGCGTAACACATTGAGCGTGTCTTTACTTTGCAAGGCGATGTTACTGTTACCGAGCATTGAATCTATTAAATCAATCTGTATGTGCTCTATGCGCAGCGCATTGCTGCTGTCTAAGCTAGTACGCGATATTTCAGCTTTTTGTAAATAAGCCGATTCTAACAAGCCACCGCCGGCTAAAATTAGGTCGCGCACAGTCGCGTTCTTCTGTACTGGGTAAACACCGGGAAATTTCACTTGCCCAGTAATTTCAACCAATTTCATTGGCGAGCTCTGTGTACTCTCGTTTTGTAAACGCTCAATAATAGGCGCTAACAGTTCTTCACGAGACAGATACTTCGTTTTCTCTAAAATCAAATACTTTTCTGTGAAGCTGGCTAAATCTAATTCTTGTAAAAAGTTAGCTTTGTTATCTTCATTGTTTTCGTCATCCATGGTGCCTTTGTTATTTCGTGAATTACTTGCAGCACTTTGGTCGCGTAACGTATTTTCAAATTGCGGGTTTTGCGTATTGCTTGTTGCTTGGCCGTTAGCCCCACTTTGCATAGGTATATTGTTTACGTACTGCGTACCTTGCTTTTGTTGGTTCGTCGCACGCTTAGAGTCATTCCCCTTCTTTTCACTCTGTTTGTCGCTCTCTTCAGGGTCTACGGGAGTAAAACGGTTAAAAAATACGACTTTATCGAATGCTTTCAATTCAACGTCAGTTTCACCAGAAAGTACTTTAGCTGGCTCAAATTGAATAATGTCACTCTGACGTGCAAATTTAGCCCCGCGCATGATCAAGGCATAGTCAACGTCTGTTGTGCCCATCAAGCTATTACGATTAACCAGATCAGATAACATTAATCCTGGGCGCCACTGGGTCAAGCCTGGGGTTGCATAAGCCCCCATTACCACAACCGCATTATTAAACTCGTTACCCGCAGCGGGTACATTAATAAAGTCACCTGCTGATAGTTTTAGCGAGCGCCCTGCTCTGTCTTGCATATTGACCGTTTTCACTTCAAAACCGTCACTGGCTGTACTACGTGCCACTTGTAAGCTTTTAGCCGCTGCTGTCGGTAATAAACCACCAGCAATGTTTAACATGCTAGCCATGGTGTCGTTGTTTTTGGCTTCGTAAATAGCGGGGCGTCGCACTTCACCGTCAACGCTTACCAACTTTTTCACAATAGGAATAAAGATCACATCGCCCTGTTGCAAGCGCATGTCTTTGCTTGTGTCCCCAAATACCAACAAGTCGTACAAATCGAATTCGGTGACTGTTTTGCCGGCGCGCTTCAGCTCAATGTGACGTAACGAGCCCACATCGTTAATGCCGCCACTTGAAAACAATGCATTAGTAATGGTTGATAACGCACTAACTGTATATGCGCCTGGTTGATACGCCTCACCCACCATATAAACTTGGATAGTACGAAGCTCGCCCATACTGATGTTTGGCGTAACACCAATAACCTGTTCACTGTAACGCTGGGTTAATTGCTGTTTAAATTCGTTGTAGCTTAGCCCTGCTGCATTCATCGGGCCTAAGTCTGGCACTTCGATAACGCCTTCATTGTTTACTTGCAATGAATGTTGTTCACTCACTTTGCCAAATAGTTGCACGCGAATGGTGTCACCGGGGCCCAATATATAATCTGCTGGTACTGGCAAGTTAGTTGGAGGTGCAAAAGAGGCAGTCGCCGTTGATGAATCAAACAAATCGTAGCCGAATGGCTTTAATTCTTCGGTTTTGTCTTTATTGGCACTTTGCTCAGCGAGACGCGCAGCAATTTCGTTGTCGTCAACGTAGCGGTTAACTTGGCTTTCAGGCTGTACTTCTACGCTACTATTACTTCCCCCTGAAAGGTTTAAGTCAGATAAATCAATACCCATTTGCCGAGCAAGCGCTTCTTGCTGTGCTTTTGGCATGCTTTTAAATTGCTCAATTTGTTGCGCAGACGGCGTAACGGCGTTCACTGGCGCGACAAACATAAACGCAAGCAATGCGATTATCTGAAAATTAAACGTTCTTAACATACTGCTATCCCTGTGGGCCTCAGAAGGTTGAAATCTGTACTATTGTGCCAAATAAATGGGGCAGCATGATATATGATTTGCTTATTGAGTGAAATGGTTAATTTAGACTATGGTTTTAGTCACAATGAACGGAGGGTTGTATATCTTTCGTGTTTAAATTTTAGAGGGCACAGTTACAATTTGACCGCGAAATAACCCTGCAACCTAATGGATTAAGTCAATAAGCCCTGATTAAGAGTCAGGTTCTTTGATGGCACTCCCTCCTAGGCAGTGCATACATCCCTTTACAACTCGCTCCGTACTTTCAATACTAAAACTCTATACGCACACACATTTGCTCGGCCGAAGTGGTTCGCAGACTGCTGAAAAAACGCGCCACAAACATATATAAGCGCTAATAGTGAAGGAATAAATACAGCCACATTGTACAGCCTTTCTTGTCTTCATCCCTTAGCTCTAGTATAAACGTGGCTGAAAATCGTTAACTACCGCTAGAGTAGTCGGCAAAAACAATAATCAAAAACCAGACGGTTCAGCATCTTTCATTCCTGTTCCTTTTCTACCGGAAAGACGCTAACTAGGTTTACGGCAGGTAATATGACAACCAAAATAAAAGATTTCTTAGGCCAACCAGGGGGCCTTTCTACCCTATTTTTTACCGAAATGTGGGAGCGCATGAGTTATTACGGCATGCGTGCCTTGTTAGTCCTTTTTATGACCGCAAGCATCCAAGAAGGTGGCTTGGTCATTACGGTGGCATCTGCTACCGCGATATACGGTTTGTACACCGGCGCCGTTTATTTTATGGGGTTACCCGGCGGCTGGATAGCTGACCGTCTAATTGGCGGGCAACGTGCGGTTTGGTACGGCGGTGTAATCATCATGTGTGGCCACATTGTGTTGGCTATTCCTAACAATTCTACTTTTTTCGTTGGTTTGGTACTTGTTGTGTTAGGTACGGGCCTTTTGAAGCCAAATATTGGCGCTATGGTCGGCCAGCTTTATGCTGATGACGATGATCGCCGTGACAGTGGTTACACACTGTATTATTTAGGGATCAACCTTGGTTCCATCATTGGTTATATTGTTTGCGGTTATTTACAAGTTGAAATGGGTTGGCACTGGGCGTTTGGTGCAGCTGCAATTGGTATGGGTATTGGCTTAATTCAGTATCGCATGACCATTTACAAACTTGATGGCGCTGGGGCGCAGCCTATGGTCGTTATGTCTGCGAAGGCTACAAAACGCTCTTGGCAAATCATCGCTGCAGCCATGATAGGCCTCGCCGTATTAACGTTTTTGATGATCAGCGGTCAGCTTAGTTTTGACCCAGTCACTATGGCGCAATATGTTGCCATTGCTATTACTGTAGTGTTCTTAGCATATTACGCAGGTGTGTTTTTCTTCGGTAATTTAGACGGCAATGAAAAACGTAGTTTAGGCGCACTATTTTTGGTTTGTTTAGCTTCTATCTTTTTCTGGACAGGGTTTGAACAAGCGGGCTCATCGCTCAACTTATTCGGCCGTGATTACACTGAGCGCATGTTAGGCGATTTCGAAATCCCGACAGCTTGGTTTCAATCTGCCAACTCTTTTTTCATCATCATTTTGTCACCGTTTTTCGCCGCCTTATGGATAAACTTAGCAAAACGCATGTTAACGCCTTCATACGGCCTGAAATGTGCAGTTGGCCTTATCATTATGGCAACAGGTTTCTTGGTGATGTTCTTTGCGGCACAAGCCGCTGCTACCGGTTTACGCGTTGCACCGTACTGGTTAGTAGCTACTTACTTCTTACATACAGTCGGTGAATTATGTTTAAGCCCTGTTGCGCTAGCAGCGGTAAGTAAGCTTTCACCTAAACGTTTTGCTGGTCAAATGATGGGCGTTTTTGTATTAACCTACTCTATCGGTAACGTTATCGCTGGCTTACTTGCTGGTAATTTTGACCCGAATAAAGTGGAAGATATGCCTAATTTGTATCTTCAGATCAGCTTATTCACTATTGCTATTGGTATCGTTATTTTCTTACTTAGCTTTAAAACGAAAGCGTGGGAAAAGCTAGCTGAACATAAGCGAGCCTAATTGGCGAAGCAGGTCAACAGACCAGCAGAGGAATAGCCGTTCGCTAGTGGCGAAATAATTAATAATATAATACTATAAATAGCGCCTACCTGTTCACATACAGCTAGGCGTTTCTTTTAGATAAGCAAGAGTAAAATGAAGATCTATTTTTCATCTAGAGACATACCAAATATCGCCCACTTACCACTTACTGAGCGGTTAGCGGCTATTCAAAAAGCGCAAAACAGGCTAACAGGGCCTGAAAAACTTTTGCTCAACGTTTTAAAGTTAGCAGTACTCTTGCCTATATTTATTCTAATATTTAGAAGCACCGAAAGCTGGTATTCGTTGCTTTGGGCGGCATTAGTAGCCGCCTTATATCCTCTTGTGCTCAGGCCAATACAATACAGCTTGTGCGCGAAATACATTCCCCCAATTGACCACCAAGGAGAGTAACCCAATGCAAACAATTTTAGTAACAGGCGGCGCTGGCTACATTGGCAGCCACACGGTTTTACAGTTGTTGGAAACCAACAACAAGGTGGTTGTGCTGGACAACTTATGTAATTCCTCTCCCGAGGCGCTAAAGCGTGTCGAAGAGCTAACGGGTAAGCAGGTTACCTTTGTTGAGGGAGATATTCGCGACGCTGCCACGCTAGATGCGCTATTCACTGATTACAGCGTTGACTCCGTCATACACTTTGCTGGCCTTAAAGCCGTTGGTGAGTCAGTTGAAAAGCCGCTGATGTACTATAACAATAACGTGTATGGCACCTTGGTATTATGCGAATCAATGGCTAAGCACAATGTCAAAAGCTTAGTGTTTAGTTCATCTGCTACTGTTTACGGTGACCCAGTGGAACTTCCCTTACATGAAGGTTTACCCACAGGGCAACCGACTAATCCGTACGGCCAATCGAAATTAATGGTCGAATTAGTATTACGTGATTTATATAAGTCAGACAATAGTTGGAATATCGCAGTGCTACGTTACTTTAACCCTGCAGGCGCACATCCGTCTGGGCGTATCGGCGAAGATCCAAACGGTATTCCTAACAACCTAATGCCGTTTATTACGCAAGTGGCTACCGGTAAACGTGAATATTTGTCTGTTTTTGGTAATGACTACGACACACCTGATGGCACCGGAGTACGTGATTATATCCACGTTGAAGATTTAGCTGCAGGCCATCTTAAAGCACTCGACAAATTACAAAGTGATGTTGGCTTAGTTACCTACAATCTAGGTACTGGCCAAGGGTACAGCGTAATCGATATGGTCAAAGAGTTCGAAAAACAAAGCGGGCAAACCATCGCCTACAAATTCGTTCCGCGCCGAGAAGGTGACGTAGCGGCCTGCTACGCAGATCCGAAACTTGCCAGCGAAGCCTTAGACTGGAAAGCAGCAAAAGGGCTAGCCGATATGTGCAGAGACTCTTGGAACTGGCAATCAAATAATCCGAACGGGTATAATACCAATCCGCATTAATAAGTGACCGCCTCAGAATGCGTCCAGCGGTTTTTG